>ERZ827101.2742-NODE-2742-length-14522-cov-8.767125_pt1 | contig 14522 bp, 14 predicted proteins | sample MGYA00519869_ERZ827101 | MGnify/ENA primary metagenome ERZ827101 (study PRJEB31778, sample SAMEA3449256) | human gut metagenome | biome: human gut; feature: human-associated habitat; material: faeces | place: United Kingdom | collected 2010/2012 ...
TAGATGGTGGGACGGACATACTTATCCAGCAGCCAGGTGGTGCAGTTCATGATCATGATGGAGTAGCAAACGCCCTCGGGATAGGAGCCGAAGCGGCGGATGAACACCGTGATCAGGCCGCAGCCAATGCCGAAGATGGCCTGCCCCAGCTTGGTGACGGGGGAAGTGGCATAGTCGGTGGCCATGAAAATGGCACCCAGCATCAGGCCGCCGCCGAACACATTGTAAGCCATGTATTCCACGCCGCTGATGCCCGCAGGAGCAGAGATGAGAGAGATGACAGCCACGGTGGCGATGAAAGCCACGGGGGTCTGCCAGGAGATGACCTTGCGCAGCAGCAGATAGATGCCGCCCAGCAGGAGCATCAGGGAGGAAACCTCGCCCAGGGAGCCGCCGATGCGGCCGATGAACATATCGCCCAGGGTGTATGTATTGGTGAGGGTCTCCCAACCGGCGGCGTCCACGCCCTTCATGAGCATCATGGGGGTGGCAGCGGTGACGATGTCGGCATTGCTGCCAACCACCAGAGCCTTCTCACCCACCTTGACCCAGTTGCCTGCCATGACGGAGGCATAGCTGGCCAGCAGGATCGCGCGGCCCGCCAGGGCGGGGTTGATGAAGTTGCAGCCGATGCCGCCGTAGAGCTGCTTGACCAGCACGATGGAGAAAAATGCGCCGATAATAATCATCCAGTAGGGAATCTGCACGGGGCAGACAAAGGCCAGCAGGATACCGGTGACCACAGCGGACAGGTCGCCGATGGAGTTGGTCTTCTTCATGACCTTGCGGTACAGCCACTCCCAAACCACGCAGGCCGCCACGGACACCAGGGTGACCGTCAGCGCGCGCCAGCCGAACACATAGATGCCCATGATGAGAGCGGGCATGAGAGCGATGATCACATCCAGCATGATGGAGCGGGTGTCCTCATTGGAGCGGATATGAGGAGAGGAGGATGCGATGAGCTTCAAGCTTTTATAATCCGTCATTGCTTACGCCTCCTTCTTCTCTTCGGCTGCCTTCTTCTCGGCCTCGGCCTTTGCCTTGGCAGCCATTCTTGCGTTATTGACCTTCTGCTTGCCCATGCGGAACATATGGGTCAGGGGCAGGCGGGCGGGGCAGGTGTAGGCGCAGGCGCCGCACTCGATGCAATCCATGCCGTGCAGAACGTTCTGCCAGGTGTCCACATCGCCCTTTTGCAGGTACTTATACATGAAGACAGGCTCCAGGCGCATGGGGCACACGCCCACGCACTTGCCGCAGCGGATGCACTGGGGCTCGGCCACATACTTCTCCTCATCGCCGGCAAAGGCCAGCATGGCGCCGGTGCCCTTACCTACGGTAACATCCACATCATACTGGGCAAGACCCATCATGGGGCCACCCATAATCAGCTTGTAGGTATCCTCCCGCAGGCCGCCGCAGGCATCGAACAGGTCGGTAATGGGGGTGCCGATGGGGCACTCAATGTTCTTGGGCTCGATGACGCCGGAGCCGGAGACGGTGACGATCTTGCTCACCACGGGCATACCGGTGTAAACGGCCTTGTAAATAGAACAGGTGGTGTTCAGGTTGAAAATGCAGCAGCCGGCGTCAGCGGGGAGCTTGCCGGAGGGAACCTGCCGGCCGGAGATGGCCTGGCAGAGCTGCTTTTCAGCGCCCTGGGGGTAACGGGTGTGCAGCACCTCCACCACCACGGGAGCCTTCAGCTCGGCGATGGTCTTGTTCAGCACGTCCGCCGCGTTCTGCTTGTTGGCCTCCACGCCGATATAGACCTTATCCACACCGAAGCACTTGGCCAGAAGGGTAGCGCCCTTGATGACCTGCTCGGGCCGCTCCAGCATGGTGCGGTGGTCGCCGGTGATATAGGGCTCGCACTCGGCAGCGTTAATAAGGACATAGTCCACCTTGCCCAGGCCGGAGCTGATCTTCACATGGGTGGGGAAGGTCGCGCCGCCCTGGCCGACGATGCCGGCGTTCTTGACGATCTCTACCAGCTGCTCGGGAGTCAGGCTGTCAGGATCGGCCACGGGATGAATGTCCGGGCACACGGTGTTCTGCTTGTCGTTTTCAATGACCACGCTCATCATGGTGCCGCCCATAGAGAAGGGGTGGGGCTCCACGGCCTTTACAGTGCCGGAAACGCTGGCATGAATGGGTGCGGATACGAAACCGCCGGGCTCGCCGATCAGCTGGCCCACAGTAACCTTGTCGCCCACGGAAACCACGGGCTTGCAAGGCGCACCGATGTGCATAGACATGGGAATGACCACCTCAGCCGGGGCTGCCAGCTGCTCGATGGCCTTTTCATTGGTTGCGGCCTTCATGTCATTGGGATGAACGCCGCCAAAGAAAGCTTGTGCCATTGTCTTTCACCTCATCTTACTTCAGGGTGGCCCTATGCCACCCCATACTGAAAGTAATATTACAACAAATTCGGGCCTTTGTCCACCCCTATCCGATGGGATTTGCGGTATTTTTTGACAAATTATGAATTAAGATGCCGTGAAAAAGCGCCTCCTTCCGTAAATTCAACAGGAAATGGTTCTGCCTCTTGTTTTTTTCGGGCAGGTGTGTTACATTGACAATGCACATTATAAATAGTACATTGCAGTGGGAGATGAATTTATGCTGAGTCGCATTGAACTGAAGCAAAACGCCAAGGTCATTACCAAATCAGCCCGGGTCTCCGCGTATCAGATGACCCTTCTATATCTGGTGATCCGATTTGCGCTGAGTCTGGTAGACAACTATGTGTCCGCCGATGACGGTACATGGGTGCAGATCGGAGATATGCAGTTTCAGGTGCAATCCCTCTTTCACCACGCTGCCTTCCCTACGCTGGTGGTAGTTTTCGTGTCCGTTTTGGTCTGGCTGCTGGGCTGCGTGCTGGCCGCCGGATATATTCAGTATCACCAGGGTGTGCGCCGGGATGAGGAAATGCCCATCACCTCCCTGTTTGACGGGTTCGGTTTCGTGGGAAAGATCGTGCTGCTGAACCTGGTGATGGCGGTGTTTGTAGCCCTGTGGAGCATGCTGCTGATCGTGCCCGGCATCATTGCCGCCTACCGCTACCGCTTTGCCCTGTATAACCTGTGTGAGAATCCGGAGCTGGGCGTGATGGATGCGCTGAACATGAGCAAGCAGCAAACCAGGGGCTACAAGCTGGATCTCTTTGTGCTGGATGTGACCTTTTTGGGCTGGAGCCTCCTGTGCGTGTTGACAGCGGGCATTCTCTCCATTTGGATCACCCCCTATATCCAGCAAACTGACCTGGGCTACTTTGAGGCCATTAAGGCGGAAAAGGGCATCGGCCGGATGCCCGGGCGGAGCCCCGATGAGGACGAAGCCTTCCACCATGATGACAGATTCTGAATTCGCAAAAAGGACACCGCTGCTGCGGCGTCCTTTTTCTTGAAATGGGGTAAAAAATACAGTATAATGGAGCTATAAATCCCACGGAGGTGTGTATGGCGCGTATCAGCAAGGAAAACTATTATCTGGACATTGCCCAGACCGTGTTGGAGCGGGCCACCTGCCTGCGGCGCATTTACGGCGCTATCATTGTGAAAAACGACGAAATCATCTCCACCGGCTACAACGGCGCACCCAGGGGCCGGCGCAACTGCGTAGACATGGGCTACTGCACAAGGGAAGCCCTGCGAGTGCCCCGGGGAGAGCGGTATGAGCTGTGCCGCAGCGTCCACGCCGAGGCCAACGCCATCATCTCCGCCTCCCGGCGGGACATGGTAGGCGGCACCCTGTATCTGGTGGGCAAAAACGCCCAAACCGGGGAAATTTTGGGCGATGCTACCAGCTGCGCCATGTGCCGGCGGATGGTCATCAATGCGGGCATTGTCCGGGTGGTGATCCGAAAAACGCCTACGGAGTTTGAAATCGTGGATGTGGCGCAATGGGTGGAAGGCGATGACCTGCCGTTTGCGGAAAACATCGGTGGCTGACATGCCCGGCAAAAATTCCTGCGGAATTTTCTGCCAAAGGGCTTACAGTCTGCTGCGGGCATCATTTTGCCGCAAGCGACAAAATTCCACACCGGCAGCCTGAGAGTTTTTTCACGCGCATGTCGCGGTGAAACACGATTTAAATTTTTTGCTGCCTGCGGGCGGTAAGCTCTGCGAGACTTTTGTCCTTTTCCCCGGGAGCCCGGGGTTCTATACAAATTAACATTAAGGAGTGCGGTAAGAATGTTGAACGAAAGGAAAACGGAAGCCTACTGCGCCATTTTGGCGGAGGAGCTTCGCCTGGCCACCGGGTGTACAGAGCCCATCGCCGTCGCGTATTGTGCTGCAAAGCTGCGCGAGGTGCTGGGCGGTAAACCGGAAAAAGTGCTGGCCGAGATCAGCGGAAACATCCTGAAAAATGTGAAATCCGTGGTGGTGCCCAACACCGGCGGACGGCGGGGCATTGAGGCCGCCATCGCCGTGGGCATCGTGGCCGGGGACGCCGACGCAGAGCTGCAGGTGCTGGCCAAGGTCACCGAGGAGGACGCGAAGCATATCCAGGAATATTTGGACGCCACGGACATCACCGTCACCTGTCCGGAGACCCCCTGCCTGCTGGACATCCGGCTCACAGGCTGGCTGGGTGGGCACAAGGCCGTGACCCGAGTGGCCAACAACCACACCAACCTGGTGTACATCGAAAAAGATGGCCGGGTGCTGCTGGAAAAGCCCGAGAGCGCCTCTGCCGAGGCCAATCTCCAGGACAAGAGCGTCCTGAATGTGAAAGACATTCTTACCTTTATAGAAACCGTGGACATAGAACGGATACGGCCCTGCATCAGCCGGCAGCTGGCGTGCAACAGCGCCATTGCCGCCGAGGGGCTCCGGGGTGACTGGGGCGCCAACATCGGCTCCACCTTGCTCTCCACAGGCAGCGGCATCGAGACCGAGGCCCGGGCCTGGGCTGCGGCGGGGTCCGACGCACGGATGAACGGGTGCGAGATGCCGGTGGTCATCTGCTCTGGCAGCGGCAACCAGGGCATCACTGCTTCGGTGCCTGTGTGGCGGTATGGCCTGTTTTTGGGCGCAAGTGAAGAGAATATTCTCAGAGCCGTAGCCCTGTCCGACCTTATTACTATTCACCAAAAAACCGGTATCGGGCGGCTCAGCGCCTACTGCGGCGCGGTGTCTGCCGGGGTGGGAGCAGGCTGTGGCATCGCCTGGCTCCGGGGCGCGGGTTACGACGGCATCAGCCACACCATCTGCAACGCCGTGGCCATGATCTCCGGGTGCATCTGTGACGGAGCCAAGGCCAGCTGTGCCAGCAAAATCGCCATGGCCGTGGGTACGGGCATCCTGGGATACAACATGTACCTGGGCGGCAACAACTTCCGGCCCGGCGATGGCATAGAGGGCGCGGACGTGGAGGAAACTATCCGCAATGTAGGTGTTTTAGCCTCCAAGGGCATGCACGAGACGGACCGGGTGATCTTGAATATCATGACGGGCCGGTAAATACGAAAAAATCAGCAGGTACGGTTTAGCCGTACCTGCTGATTTTTGGGGGATTACGGATTGCGAAGCCAGTGTGCGCACTGGCTTCGCAATGACATTGCACAAGGATCGCGGCGCTTGGCGGCGAAAAATCGCACAGGCGGGGCAAAGCCCCGCCTGTGCGCATAATTTGATGCGGTTTATATGGGCGGATCAGTCCAGACGCACGGCCGTACCGCTGGCGGTGACCATCAGCATGCCGTTATCGGCGCCCAGGACCTCATAGTCAATGTCCACACCCACCACGCCATCGGCGCCCAGCTGGGCCGCCCGCTGCTCCATTTCGTCCAGGGCCTGCTGGCGGGCGTTGATGAGCTCCTCCTCGTAGGTGCCGGAGCGGCCGCCGAAGAAGTTGCTGAGCCCGGCCACAAAGTCCTTGACGAAGTTCACACCGGCGATGACCTCGCCGAAAACAACGCCCTTATATTCCGTGATACGGCGGCCCTCCACAGAGGGGGTAGTGGTTACGATCATGTGTTCTCCTCCCTATTATTTATACTCCGGGGCATCCGGGGCGCGGCGGTGCAGCAGGGGCTTGCCCTCGGCGTCCACCAGGACGGTGAGGCCGCCGGAATTGCCGCTGGCGTGGTACAAATACTCCACGCCTGTCTGGGTGTCTACCCAGATCTCCGAGGAGGTGACGAATCCGTTCTCCGCCAGCACCTTCACGAAGCGGTCGGTTTCTTTCTTGGCCATAGCGCCTTACGCCTCCGGCTTATCATCGGACAGGATGGTCTTGGCGCTGGCAGCCAGGCCCGCCAGGCCCTGGATCTCGCTGGGGATGATGAGCTTGGTAGCCTTGCCGTCGGCCACCTTCTCCAGGGCCTCCAGGGCCTTGAGCTTGATGACCTGATCGTTGGGGGCAGCCTCGTTCAGCAGCTTCAGAGAATCTGCCATGGCCTGCTGCACCTTCAGGATAGCCGTGGCCTCGCCCTCGGCCTGCATGATGCGCGCCTGCTTCTGGGCATCCGCCTTCAAAATGGCGGACTGCTTCTCGCCCTCAGCCACCAGGATCTTGCTGGCCTTCTCGCCCTCGGCCTGGAGGATGGACTCCCGGCGCTCACGCTCGGCCTTCATCTGCTTTTCCATGGCATTTTGAATTTCCCGGGGCGGGAGAATGTTCTTCAGCTCCACACGGGCGACCTTGATGCCCCAGGGATCCGTGGCCTCGTCCAGGATGGAGCGCATCTTGGCGTTGATGGTGTCGCGGCTGGTGAGGCTCTGATCCAGCTCCAGTTCGCCGATGATATTACGCAGGGTGGTGGCGGTGAGGTTCTCAATGGCGCTCATGGGATACTCCACGCCGTAGGTGTAGAGCTTGGGGTCGGTGATCTGGAAATAGATGACGGTATCGATCTGCATGGTGACGTTATCCTTGGTAATGACGGGCTGGGGATCAAAATCCGCCACCTGCTCCTTCAGGCTCACCTTTTTTACCACCCGCTCAATGAACGGCACCTTCAGGTGCAGGCCCACGCCCCACACGGAGTGGAAGGCACCCAGCCGCTCCACCACATAGGCCTTGGACTGCTGCACAATGTGGATATTGCTGACGATGAGGATCAGGATCAGCACCACCAGGATCGCCAAAGCAACCGTTCCGATATTGATGTCTCCAAACATGTTTTTTTCCTCCCTTTTTAATAATAATATAAAATGTTGTTTTTATTGCAGCCGCTCCACGAACAGCTTTACCCCCTCCATACGCACGGCGCGCACCAGGGTGCCCTCCGGCAGCGTTTCGCCGGATTCGCTGCGGGCTGACCAGGTCTTGCCGTCTACATACACCGCTCCGGAGGGAACCGTGTTGTCAATAGCTTCTGTGACCCGGGCCTCCCTGCCCAGCACGGCATCGGCATTGGTGGGGACGATGTTCTTGTCCATCATTTTGCGCGCCAGGGGACGGGTAGCTATCAGCGCCGCAATGGACACCGCAAAAAACAGCACCACCTGCAGCCATATGGGGGCCTCGCAGATGGCGGCGATGAGCCCCGCCGCACTGCCCAAAACAAACCAAATGGACACCAGCCCCACCGTAACGGCCTCCACCACGCCGAAGACCACCATAGCGGCAATCCAAATGACCATCTCCATTTCCGCTTTTCCTCCTTTCAGGCACAATCCCATAAAGCCAGCCAGCAGCGCCACGCCCAGCAGGATGCCGGCGGCCAGCCACTTATTTCGGGGGGAGAGATTGCTTACAAAGGCGGCAACTGACGCCTTCAGCGGAATGGCCGGAGATATTTCCCGGGAAATGGGTTCATTTTCCCCCTGCTCAAACAGGTCATTGAGGGTTACGCCATACTGCCGGCAGATGAACAGCAGCTTCTCCATCTCCGGATAGCCCTTGCCGGACCCCCACTTGCTCACTGCCTGGCGCGACACCTGCAGCTGCTCGGCAAACTGTTCCTGGGTCAGGCCGCTGCGGCGGCGCAAAAGCTGCAATCGTTCTCCAAAAGCCATATCCTTCCCCCCTCCATGTGGTATCATAGTATCAAAAAAACGGGGCTTTGTCTATCAACCTTGAGTTTCCTGCAAGGTTTTTTTCGCGCAACTTGAATTTGCGCCTCATGCTGTCGAAAATTCCTTCGGATTTTTCCGGCAAAAGGCTTACAGCCTGCGGGCGCAAACTCTGCGAGATCTTTTGGCCCCTCGGCTTATTTGCCTCTATTATACAGGATAGCGGCGGGGAACACCACTGTTTTTTAGCGGGGCGAAAAAGTTTTTCCACGCCGCCCAAATTTTTGAAGCTTAGGAAAAGCTTCAAAAACCATTGATTTCAGTGGCGATGGACACCCTTCTTGGGTTTCCCCCTACATGCCCTTCCTTACCGTTATTGCAAATCCTGCCGCTTTGCCGGCAGCTTCTTTTTCTTGCACTTTTGAGATTTCTATTCTATACTGAGGGGAGAATGAAAAATATCTCGAGGAGCGCTTGTATGGCAACTTATATGATTCCCTGTTTGCTGGGGCTGGAGAAATTGGTGGGCGATGAGGTAAAGAGACTGGGCCTTAAAAATGTCCGGGTAGAGAACGGGCGCATTTTTTGCGACGGCGCCCCGGACGACTGCGCAAGGCTCAACATAAACCTCCGTTGCGGCGCCCGGGTGCTGCTGGTGCTGGGGGAATTCCCGGCCCGAAGCTTTGAGGAGCTTTTCCAGGGCGTGAAGGCCATCCCCTGGGAGAACTACATTCCCCGAGACGGCGCCTTCCCGGTGAAGGGCTACTCCATTACCAGCCAGCTCCATTCTGCCCCTGCCTGCCAATCCATTGTGAAAAAGGCCATGGTGGAGCGGCTGAAGAGTCGGTATGGCCTGGAGCAGTTCCCTGAAACGGGGGTAAAATACCAGGTGCGCTTTTCCATTTTCAAGGATCAGGTAGTCATCGGGCTGGATAGCTCCGGGGAGGGGCTTTACAAGCGGGGCTACCGGGCCGTAGGGGTGGAGGCTCCCCTGCGGGAGACTCTGGCGGCGGCCATGGTGCTGCTGTCTCGCTATCGGGGGCGGGATCCCTTCTGCGATCCCTTCTGCGGCAGCGGGACCATCCCCATTGAGGCGGCCCTCATCGCCAAAAACCGGGCTCCGGGCTTAGACCGCAGCTTTGACGCCCAAAGGTGGGCCTTCCTGTCCCAAAGGGTCTGGCTCCATGCGGCGGAGGAGGCCATGGATAAGGAGTTTCACGGAAAGTACGACATTTGGGGCGGGGATATCGATCCCCGGGCCATTGAAATCGCTCAGAGCAACGCCATGAAGGCCGGGGTGGAGGATTGCATCCGCTTTGAGGTGGCGGACATGAGAGACTTCCGCCGGGATAGCCAATATGGCCAGCTGGTAACCAACCCGCCCTACGGAGAGCGGCTCATGGACCGGGCGGCGGCGGAGACGCTGTACCGGGAGCTGGGCCGGGTTTGGCAGCATCTGCCTGACGGCTGGCGGACCCTGGTGCTCAGCAGCCATACGGAGTTTGAGCGCACCTTCGGCCGACCGGCAGACAAGAAGCGCAAGCTCTATAATGGGATGCTCAAGTGTGACCTGTTTATGTACGGGAATGTATGAGTTTTAGGCGCAGAATAACGGATTGCCACAGCCAGTTTGCAAGCCGGTTACCCGCAAGGGCCGCCCCTGCAGCGGATTTAAAAGTCCCCGCAGACAGGCCCGGGAAATTTGTTTTCACTTTGTACACAAATTCTTCTTTGTGCCTGCTATAATGAACTCATGTGTGTTTTTATTCTTTTCCATAGCGGAGGGTCTTATGAAACATATTTTTATTATCAATCCCACGGCCGGCAAGTCCGACAGCCGCCAGCGCATTTACGACATGGCTGATGCACTGCGCACCCGGCATGATCTGGATGTGCAGTGCATCCTCACCAAGCGCCAGGGCCACGCCACGGAGCTGGCCAAAAAACTCTGTCAGACCGGCGAGGAGCTGCGCTTTTACGCCTGCGGCGGCGATGGCACCGTAAACGAGGTGGCCAACGGCATCATTGGCTACGATAACGCCGCTATGAGCGTCATCCCCATCGGCACCGGCAACGACTTCCTCAAGAATTTCGGCAGTGATATGGAGAAGTTCCGGGACGCGGAGAATCTGTGGAACGGGCCCCAGTTCCCCATGGATGCCATTCAGGTCAATGACCGTATCGCCCTGACCATTGCCTGCTCCGGCATCGACGCAAGGGTGGCCAAGGATGTCCATAAGTTCAGCGAAAGCCCCATTCTGGACGGCAAGAGCAGCTACATCGTGTCTCTGGCGGTGAACTTTCTCTTTAAGGGTATCGGCACCCACTGGACCGTGACACTGGACGGCGTTTCCGTGGAGAAGGACTACGCCGTGGTGGCCGTGTGCAACGGGCGCTATTACGGCGGCGGCTTCATGCCCGTGGCGGAGGCCCGGATGGACGACGGCGTGCTGAATACCCTGGTGGTGGATAAGGTGAGCCGCAGTACCTTCCTGAAATTTGTGGGCCCCTACTCCAGGGGCGAGTACCACCGCTTCCCCCATCTGGCGCACTGCTCCACCGCTAAGGACATCGTCATCGACTCGGAGAAAAAGGACATCGTTACCTGCCTGGACGGCGAGTGCGTCACCACCGACCACGTCCATATCCGTCTGGCGGATAAAAAGCTGAATTTCTTCGGCCCCGATGGCTGCTCCTGCAATGCCACCGCCCGGGAAGCCGCTCCCGCTGTGGAGCAAATGTGAATTTTTTGTGATTTTCCAAAATACCCCTTGAAAAACGATATAAATGTGGTATTATAATCAGCGTTAGCACTCCTGTGTTTTGAGTGCTAACGCTGAATTTGTTTAATAAAAAGGATATAAGGAGGAAAACAACTATGAAACTGACACCGCTTTCTGACCGCGTGGTTTTGAAAATGACCGAGGCGGAGGAAACCACCAAGGGCGGTATTATCCTCACCGGCTCTGCCAAGGAGAAGCCCTCTGTGGCGGAAGTCATTGCCGTTGGCCCCGGCGGCATGGTGGACGGCAACCCCGTGACCATGACCGTGAAGCCCGGCGACAAGGTCATCACCGATAAATACGCCGGCACCAAGATCACTCTGGAGGATGTGGAGTACATCATTGTAAAGCAGGGCGATATTTTGGCTATCGTTGAATAAAACTTTGGCACTGTCATTGTGAGGCCAGTCCGCAGACTGGTCGTGGCAATCCGTTCTCCCCGGCCTTATGCAAAGGGTATTACGGATTCCCGCGGTCGCTTCGCTCCCTCGGAGTGACATTCCTTTATAAAATCATTATCTGCAATATAGGAGGCAATCAATATGTCTAAAATTATCAAGCGCGGCGACGAGGCCCGGAAGGCTCTGGAGTCCGGCGTCAATCAGCTGGCCGATACCGTAAAGGTCACCCTGGGTCCCAAGGGCCGCAATGTGGTGCTGGATAAGAAGTTCGGCTCTCCGCTGATCACCAACGACGGCGTGTCCATCGCCAAGGAGATCGAGCTGGACGATCCCTTCGAGAACATGGGCGCTCAGCTGGTGCGGGAGGTTTCCACCAAGACTAACGATGTGGCCGGCGATGGCACCACCACCGCCACCCTGCTGGCTCAGGCCATGGTCCGGGAGGGCCTGAAGAACCTGGCCGCCGGCGCCAATCCCATCGTTATGAAGAAGGGCATGGCTAAGGCTGTGGACGCTGCCGTGGCATCCATCCACGCCCAGAGCCAAAAGGTTAACGGCTCCGATGACATCGCCCGCGTGGGTACCGTGTCCTCCGGCGACGCCTTTATCGGCAAGCTCATTGCCGAGGCCATGGAGAAGGTCAGCGCCGATGGCGTCATCACCATTGAGGAGTCCAAGACCGCCGAGACCTATTCCGAGGTGGTGGAGGGCATGATGTTTGACCGCGGCTATATCACCCCCTACATGGTCACCGACACCGAAAAGATGGAAGCCGTTATCGACGACGCTTACATCCTCATTACCGACAAGAAGATCTCCGTTATCTCCGAGATCCTGCCCCTGCTGGAGCAGCTGGTCCAGGCGGGTAAGAAGCTGTTCATCATCGCCGAGGATGTGGAAGGCGAGGCCCTAAGCACCCTGATTGTGAACCGCCTGCGCGGCACCCTGAATGTGGTGTGCGTGAAGGCCCCCGGCTTTGGTGACCGCCGCAAGGAAATGCTGCAGGATATTGCCATCCTCACCGGCGGCCAGGTCATCAGCGAGGAGCTGGGCCTGACCCTGAAGGATGCCACCGTGGATATGCTGGGTCGTGCCCGTCAGGTGAAGGTGACCAAGGAGAATACCATCATCGTGGACGGCGCCGGCGACAAGCAGGCCATTGCCGACCGTGTGGCTCAGATTCGCAGCCAGATCGGCATGACCACCAGCGACTACGACAAGGAGAAGCTCCAGGAGCGCCTGGCCAAGATGGCCGGTGGCGTGGCCGTTATCAAGGTGGGTGCTGCTACCGAGACGGAGATGAAGGAGAAGAAGCTCCGCATTGAGGACGCTCTGAATGCCACCAAGGCCGCCGTGGAAGAGGGCATCGTGGCCGGCGGCGGCACCATCTATGTAAACACCATCCCCGCCGTCACTGCCCTGCTGGATCAGGTGGAGGGCGATGAGAAGACCGGCGTGCAGATTGTGGCCAAAGCTCTGGAGGAGCCTATCCGCCAGATCGCAGCCAACGCAGGCCTGGATGGCTCCGTGATCCTGGAGAAGGTCCGTTCCTCCGGCAAGAACGGCTACGGCTTCGACGCCTACAAGGAGGAGTACTGCGACATGATCGCCAGCGGCATCGTGGATCCCGCCAAGGTGACCCGCTCCGCCCTGGAGAACGCCGCCAGCGTCTCCGGCATGGTGCTGACCACCGAGTCTTTGGTGGCCGATAAACCCCAGCCTGCGGCTCCCGCAGCTCCCGCCCCCGATATGGGCGGCATGGGCGGTATGTATTAATCCCCATTTTATTCAAAAAAGGAGCGCGCTGCACTTGCAGCGCGCTCCTTTTACTCTTTGGCCATAGCCTTTTCCAGCCAATTTTTGCCGTCCACAAAGCGGGAGACGATGAACGAGGCCACATAGTCACCGGAGGAGTTAATCATAGTAGCCGGGGGATCCACCAGGTTGCCGATAGCCACTAAAATAGGAAAGGCCATCTCCATCTGTGTGGGGAAGAAAATAGCGCAGATTATGTATTCGCCTATGTAGCCACCGCCCGGTACGCCGCTCATCCCCACAGATGACAGCACCGCCACCAGCACCACCGGAAGCAGATTACCCCAACTCATTTCCTGGCCGAATACCCCCCATACAAAGGCCACCTTCAGCACACAGCTGAAGCACGAGCCGTCCATGTGCATGGTGGCCCCTAAAGGAATCACCATTTCCGAGACATCCCGGCTGATGCCGGTCTGCTCCGCTACCTCCATACCGGTATTAAATCGCCTTACAGGGGCGTTAAAATGGCAAATAAAGCATATAGCAGAAAAGCCCCAGGAATATACACCAGGGGCAAATAAAAGCCCCGCACAGCGTGAGCCATACGGGGCGATGGTTATTTCTGGCGTTTCGCCAGATCCAAAAGGAGCAGAACCGGCTGCAGAAGGATATACATCAAAAGCAATGTTAACGCCTCCTTACAGGGTGATCGTAGCACATATGCCGGGGCAAGTCAACCCATGACGGTGACAAACACAGCCATATCCTCGTCGCGGACGATCTCGTCTGTTTGGTAGGGATAGTGATCACCGACGAGCAGATGCCCAGGGACACCACAGCAGGCTTGGTGATGTGCCGCAGCATGACGCCCGGCCACCGCCGTCTCCGGCCCACCGGCCATGTTGGCCGCAAAGCCGAACAGCACCGAGAACACGATCAGCGGCAGCATGGCCTTGCGGCTCAAAAGTCCGGCAAAATCCCCCACGGTGAAGAAATTCACCAGCAGATCAGGCAGCGAAGCATATTCTCCCATCTCCCCTGCCGGGATCTCCTGCCACGGCGCCAGCACCGGCGGCACCACCTTCATCAGTGCAAACATAATAATTGCCGCAATGGTCCCTGTCGCCACGAACACTGTCACGGTGATGCCCAATATCCGTCCCGCCCGACGCATATTCCCCATGCTCGCCACAGACCCGGCAACGGAAGCAAACACCAGTGGCACCACCACGCAGAACATCATGTTGATGAACACCGTGCCCAGAGGCTTGACGGCCACCGCTGCCCCGGGCGCTATCCAACCAAGAACGCACCCCAGCAACATGCTCAGCAGCATCACGCCTAAAAATCCGTAGTTTTTCAGCACAGACCTCTTTCCCATAGTCCCTCTCCTTTCCATATTTCAATTTATGATGCGGCGGCGCAGGATGTGTCTATCCCGGCAAGTCATAGCGAAATTCAAACGGAAAATCCCCGGTTTTTTGAAAAAAATAATTGACAAGTCCCACCGAATATGGTAACATAACTCTTGCCTGTCAGGGATTGACTTATGGCGGCGTAGCTCAGTTGGCTAGAGCATGCGGTTCATACCCGCAGTGTCACCG
>ERZ827101.2758-NODE-2758-length-14436-cov-2.778319_pt1 | contig 14436 bp, 9 predicted proteins | sample MGYA00519869_ERZ827101 | MGnify/ENA primary metagenome ERZ827101 (study PRJEB31778, sample SAMEA3449256) | human gut metagenome | biome: human gut; feature: human-associated habitat; material: faeces | place: United Kingdom | collected 2010/2012 ...
CAACATCGGATGACAATGTCCAATAACGTGTTTAACCTGTACGGTAAAAACCAAACGACCTCTGTTGCTAACAGTATTGAAATTTGCACGGTATATTCGAGCCGAGGTGTCACGCCCGTGGTGACGGGAGGAACAACTTGGCTTACCGGTTTGCAAGTCCAACCGTTGGGAAGTAACAAATACAAGATTGTCGGAAACTTCGTGGGAACGTCTACTCTTGTATCCACAACTTTGACAATTACCTGTGATAACTTGTCCCAGTCTGTTGAGGTCAGTTGGAACCCGGAAATCTCCACTCAAAAGGATGGGGATTCGTATGTTCTGGATTTAGTAAATACAACAAATCATAACTGGACCATACAGATTATGAAGCCATTGTCTACTACCTGGTTGGCCTTGCATCCTACCGCCAGCTTGCCTGCAGCCTTCCCGGGTGTAGACGGTTTTTTATCGGAGCTTAATAGTAATTATTATACTCATGCTTACCTGCATATCGGCTTTGGAAGTAACAGGAGCGGGATGGTGCAGATGAGTTCGGTTGTTGGCGGTAAGACAAAAGCGTGTAAAATAATCATTGTTCAATAAAATTCAGATGTGTATGGAACTGGAAGAGATATTGCAAAAGGAAAAACGGAATGAAGAATATATTTTTCTTTATCAAGAGGATGGGAATTGGTATGCTTACGAGCATTCTGCCTTTTATTGTTATTCTCTTCTGGGGATGTTCGATGTGGATTGGTTGACGTGTACCACCGGGATGTCTGAACAAAGGATTATCCGGATACGTGTTAACAACTTGGATCGACTTTTATACACATCCTCGTTACAATTGATCCGGAAACAGACAACGGAATGCGTGCTGATGTGTAAGATTTTGTGTGGAGGTTTCCATTATTGGCGGGGAATGATCGAGATGAAATTCCAAGGATTACAAAAAGAACGGGTTTAGACGTTAATAAGATCTTCGTAGTTTACATAGTTGAAGGACTGGTTTCTATATAGTATAGGAATCGGTCCTTTTTTTGCTCGATCATTTTATGATAGAGGATAATTTTATTTTTTATGATTCATAGGTTTGTTCATTTGAATTTCTAATTTTGTGATTGGATTGAAAATTGTATTGATGCCAAAGAGGGAAGAACAGTTCTTACAACGGATAAATGCGCCGGAAGCTTTTCGTGAATTATTCAGCGAGTTTTATAATTCGCTGGTTCTTTTTGCGATTGGGTTTGTCGAGCAACAGGACGTGGCGGAGGATATTGTGCAGGAGGTGTTTATTGCCGTTTGGGAACGGGATGCCCAATATCCGACTTACAATGCTTTTCGTAGTTTCCTCTATAATTCGGTGAAGAATGCCGGTTTGAATCATTTGAAACACAAGAACGTGGAGGAGAAATATCTTGCCTCGTTGAATCTTGAGGATGAAGGGGATGATATTGATTTGAAAATGATGGAGGAAGAGTTGTATCGCTTGCTATTCAAGACGATAGATGAACTTCCGGATAAATGTAGAAATATTTTTCTATTGCACTTGGAGGGAAAGGGAAACGAGGAGATCGCTCTTTTGTTGAATTTATCCATATTAACGGTTAAAACACAGAAAAAACGGGCCATGTCATATATTCGGGAACGTTTGGGACGGGTGTATTTCGTGATGATGTCTTTGGGAATAATCTGATTTTTTTGTTTTGTAATCTATTGAAAATGAATTGTTCGTAAAGAATCTCGCTTTTGGGATGAAATTTCTTTTATTTTTTGTACCTCTCTTGAAATAGGTTGTTGTTCTAATTATAGAAAAAGGATAAGCAATGGATGATTGTAAATTTAGAATGGTTGAAATGATGCATCTTTATTTGTCCGGGGCAATTACGGATGAAGAGATGCAGGAACTGCAAAAATGGTTGGATGCGGTTCCGGAGAACCGGGCCATGTTTGACCGGGTTTGTAAGGGAAAGGATATTTTATACAAGTATAGAATGTACAAAAAAATTGACCATAAAGCAGCTTACGAGCGTTGTGAAAAACGTGTCGGAATAAAGAGAAAGAATATCCGGGTATGGTTGAAATACGCGGCGATGTTATTACTTCCTTTGGGGACAATTTTCGTGCTACTAAGAAATAATGAACGTAAACAACCCGTGGAGATTGCTACCGTGGATATTCTTCCGGGGGAAACGAAGGCAACCCTAATTTTGGCAGATGGGAAATCGGTAGTGTTACAACATGATACAACCCGTGATATAGTCGTGGGTGAGGGGGTGAATGCGAAGAATTCCGGTCGCGGGATCGTGTATTCTGCAAATGGGAATGAGAAGAGGAATTTACAATATAATGTATTACAAACACCGAGGGGTGGGGAGTACCAAGTCACGTTGGCAGATGGTTCGATGGTACAATTGAATTCTGGCACTCAATTGAAATTTCCGGTGGTGTTTGATAAAGAGAAAAGAGAGGTATATTTAACGGGGGAGGCCTTTTTTGAAGTGCAGAAAGATGAAAAGCGTCCTTTTTACGTGATTGCAGACGGGATCAAAATCCGGGTGTACGGGACATCTTTTAACGTGAACACGCATGATAAAGAGCGAGTGCAGACGGCGTTGGTGGAAGGATCGATTGGATTGAGCGCTGAAAAGGGAGGGCCGGAATACCGGATGAAACCTTCACAACTGGGAGAATACAGGCGAACGGATGCATCCGTGAACGTGAAAACGGTAGATATTGAACCTTATGTTTCTTGGAAAGATGGCTTTTTCGTGTTTGAAAATCAAACCATGGAGCAGATCATGAACACGCTTTCTTTGTGGTATGACGTGGATGTTTTTTACACGAACGAGCAATTAAAGAATTTACATTTTACGGGACACGTGAAACGTTATGAACAGATTGATAACATTTTAAAAGCAATTAAAAGTGCGGTTGGCGTCACTTTTACAATAAAAGATAGAACGATTTGTATTTCTAAATAAAAAAAACACCGGAAGGTATTCGAGACCTTCCGGGTATTTTGATAACCTTGATAAGTCATGTTGGCGCATTTCTTATCACTATGTAAAAATTTATAATGTTCAAAGTTATGAAAAAAAAATCAATTATGTCCTTTTTTTGGCGACATGGAGGACAAAAAAAATGGTTAGTTATGAAATTGACTGCACTATTTATTTTTGTATTCTCGTTCACCCTTGTTGCTAATACAAGTGCGCAGCAAGAACGAGTAAATTTAAATTTAAAGAATGTGTCTATCCGGACCTTGTTCGGGGAGATTCAAAAACAGACGGCTTTGTCTTTCGTGTATAACATGGAACTGACACAACATTTGGGACAGGTATCCGTGAAGGCAAAACAGGAGGCCGTGGAAAGTGTTTTGAACCGGGTTTTAGCGAACACGGGGCTTTCCTACAAGTTCGAGGGGGACATTATTGTGATTTGTGAATCAATCCCGACACAGCCCGTGCCGAGCGAGCAGAAGAAAGAAATTGTCATTGAAGGGAAAGTGGTGGATAAAGATTCAATGGCAATTATCGGGGCAACCGTTTTGGTGAAGGGTACGACCTTGGGAGCTGCAACGGATTTGGACGGTAATTTTAAATTGACCGTGCCGAGTGCCGAGAGCATCGAACTGGAATTTTCATTTGTGGGAATGAAAAAACAATTTGTGAAAGTGAAAGGTTTGTCGAATCCTGCCCCGCTGAAAGTGGTCATGGAGGACGAGGCTGTCGGTGTAGACGAAGTTGTGGTTGTTGGATATGGTGTTACTGCAACAAGAGATTTGACCGGACAGGTGGCCTCTTTGAACGAGGACCAATTAAGTAAGAAAACCGCAACCAATGTGGAGACCATGTTACAGAATGCGGCAGCCGGGGTTGTTGTTTCTCTGGCATCATCCAATCCGAGCGAGAAGATTCGGGTACGGGTTCGTGGTGAGGCTTCGTTGACGGGAGATAACGAGCCTTTGTACGTGGTGGATGGTATGCCCGTGACTTCCGACGTGATGAGTGCGATCTCTCCATCGGATATTCAATCCATGGACGTGTTGAAAGATGCATCTGCAGCAGCGATTTACGGTTCCAGAGGTGCTAATGGTGTGGTCATCGTAACTACGAAACGCGGTAAAAGTGGAAAGCCGGATCTGAATGTAAATTATGCTTTTAGCGTGGATTCGAGAATTAATAATTTCTCCACGTTGGATGGGGATGAGTTTCGTGAGTACGTGCGTTATGTGGCAGAGCAGACACTAAAAGTGGACCCTTCCAATAAAACGGCAAATTCTATATTGAAAGAGGGTAGTACGGATTTGAAGTCCGGTAACACGGATTGGTATAAAGAGTTGAAACGTCCTTCTCATCGACATGATTTGAATTTATCTGTTCGTGGTGGGGGTGAACATTCAAATTATTATATCTCTTTGGGTGTTTTGGATTATCAAGGAATGGTTGAGCATGATGATTTTACCCGTTACACGGGACGTATAAACCTGGACTATGATATTACAGATTTTTTGAAGTTTGGAACATCGACCACGTTAGGATACACGGATGTAAGCTCTCCGGGTATTTCTTTGTACACGGCTATTGGGTTCCGTCCTGATTATCCGATATATAATGAAGATGGAAGTTATTACAAAGAAGGAAATTCATTTAATCCTGTTGCACAGAATAATGCAAAAAACTATAATGATAATTACAGTATTTTGTCCACGTCGTTTTTGGAATTAAATATCTGGAAAGGATTGAAATTAAAGACTACGTTATCATTGAATCAGAATATGTCTTATTCGGAATCTTATAAACCGACCTATTTGACCTCAGATAATAAAGGGTATGGAACGGAATCTACAAGTCGTTCGTTTACTACGGTTTTTGATAATACGTTGTCTTGGGTAGGGCGTATCAATGATATTCATGCTTTGGATGCCGTGGTTGGTATTTCATTTGAACGTACGAAAAGACGTGGTTTTGGAGTAGATGCTAAAAATTATCCGATGGATAAGGTTTTGACGGGAATCACGAATGCCAGTGAAATTGTGCGTAAAAGTGGAAGTGGTACGGTATATGGCTTGCAGTCTTCTTTTGCTCGTATAAATTATCGTTTACTAGATAAGTATTTACTTACTTTCACGGCTCGTTATGATGGTTCTTCCTCTTTTGGCTCCAATAATCGGTATGGTTTCTTCCCCTCGGGGGCTATTGCTTGGCGTGTGAGTGATGAGAGTTTTATGAGAAATGTCAAGTTCCTGGATGATTTGAAGATTAAATTCAGTGTAGGTAAGACGGGAGTTCAGAACTTTGATTTGGGAAGTTATGCTAATAAGGATTTATATTCAACAGGTAGTTATTTGGATAATCCTTCCATTGTGCATAGTCAGCTTGGAAATAAAGATATTAAGTGGGAAACTACCGTGCAATATGATTTGGGTATTGACTTCTCGATCCTACGTTCTTTACTGAGTGGTAGTATCGCATATTATCGCAAGAATACCGATGATTTGATTTGGACTTACACTCCGCCTTCAAGTTTGGCCGTAGAACCTATCCCAACAAACGTGGGGTCTGTACGAAATCAAGGTATTGAAATCTCTCTTCGTGCTAATTTGTTACGCGGAAAGAAAGATTGGAGCTGGGAATTAGGATTGAATGCTTCTCATAACCGGAATAAAGTGCTGGAGCTTGTGGAACAAGGTGAAACAGATAACGGAATGGGAATTACGATACAAGGGTCCGGAAACCAAGTGTTGGCAGAAGGACACGCGATGGGTGCATTCTTTGGTTATCAATATGAAGGAATTATTCAGGATCAGGTCACAATTAACGAGTTGAATGCCCAGGCTGTGGCTGCCGGCAAAAATACTTACAATGGGTCTGGTTTACGTCCGGGGCACTTGTTACTTCGGGATGTGGATGGAAACGGTTACATTGATAATAAAGACCGAATGATTATCGGTTCTCCGGAAGCTGACCTTATTGGAGGATTAACCTCGACATTAGCTTATAAGCGTTTGAGTTTATATATGCATTTGGGATTCCAGATAGGAGGGAAGAAATTGTTTAATAAAACATTACAAAACTTACCGAATCAATTGACCGGATTGGTGGATTATAATTTGGATAATCGTTGGAGTGAAGATAATAGAGATGCTAAATTACCAGCCATGTATATTGGTGATGGGGTTGCTCCAAATACTTCTTTATCCTTATTTAACGCCTCTAATCTTCGCTTGCAGGAACTTCGTTTATCCTATGATATTCCAAAATTGTGGGGAGGTAAATATTTGAATTCCGGAGAGATTTATTTCACGGCAAATAATCTTTTCGTGATCACGGAATATCCGGGACAAGATCCGAGTACGATCGGTTCGGCGACTTCAAATTATGGTTCAAATTATGAGAATTGGAATTACCCGTCTTCACGTACGTTCTCTTTTGGTGTTAAACTTAATTTCTAATTATTTTGAGTATGAAAAAAATACTGATTGTATTTTCAATTATAATAGGTCTTACCAATTGTCAATTGGTGGATGTGTTGGAACAGGATCCAATGTACGAGTTGGATCTTGAAAATGCGATAACCTCGCCTGAAATGGCAGAATTAGCTTTGACCGGTACGTATGGTTGTTTACCGGCAAAAAGTACGAATTATACGTTTGCCACATTGAGTGGTAGTTTTATGTCGGGAGCTTTATTACGTCAGAATTTTATTACTTCCGGGGTTGCTATTTATTATTCAGAGAATTATTTGCCGACTCTTTCCTATAGTACCTTCGGGGATGAAGAGTGGGGATGTGATTATGAAGTCATTAAGAATGTTAATTATTTGTTGCAAGCCTTGGAGAAACTTGATGATAGTGAATTCAAGGCTGGTAGAAAAGCAGAAATTATCGGTGAATGTCATTTCCTTACGGCATTGTCGTATTTTAGATTATTGCGACAATTTAGTGAGTTCTGGGATGAAAATAGTAATTATGGTATTTTGATTCGGGACGAAATACCCTCGGTTTCTAATGCAGTGAAAGTGCGTGCTACCGTTGCTCAAAGTTACGAGGAGATTTATAAGCACTTGGAAATAGCTTTGAATCAGGCTCCGGAATACACGACTTCTACACAGGCTTCCGTGCAAGCGGCAAAAGCTTTGAAGGCTGTCGTGTTATTTTATCAAGGAAAATATAGTGAAGCCGCTGTTGCTGCAGACGAGGCTATTACATCGACAAATCCTTTAGATCCTAGCTATTCTAATGTATTCACGAATGCGGAGACATCAAAAGAGGTTATTTTCTGCCGTGCTTTTGGTACGGATGACGTGTCTGATGTGTCATATTTTATGGAGAAAGCTTTTGGTGCCACCGGTATTTGGGGACCGTCAGAAAGTTATATGAATTTGATAGAAGGAGATCCCCGAAAAGATTTGGTTACGGAGAATAAAGATGTTGTTTATAACGGAGTAACCTATAATGTGAATACCGTGAAAAAATTATATATCCCGGGAGAGGGTGTTCCTGTAATATTTTTACGTACTGCAGAATTGTATTTGATTAAAGCCGAAGCTTTGGCTCGTAGTAATGCTTCGATTGCTGATGCTTGGGCTCCGATTAAAGAGTTGCGTAACCGAGTAGGTGCTGATGTGACAGAGCCAGCCAGTCGAGATGAATTGATGGACGAAATCTTTAAAGAGTGGTGGATCGAGATGGCTTTTGAAAACTGGCATGAGTGGTTTGCTACGCGGAGATTTGATCGGTTGCTAGAGATGAACAAGAGTTTGGCAGAGCAATTGGAAGATGAACAGGAAAAAGATAAAGAAGATGAGGATGGAGGTAATAGTTTCGAGCAAGCATTCTTGCAGAAATTAGAGTGGAGAAAGATTTATAATATCCCAACATCAGAGATTAATGCCAACTCTGCATGTGAGCAAAATCCCGGATACTAAAAGAGATGATTATGAAACAATTTGTATATATTGTATTTCTTTTATTAAGCCTTCATGTTTCGGCTCAAACAGAGAAAAACTACGGTATTCAGTTTTATCATGGAACTTGGAAAGAAGCGTGTGATAAGGCTAAAGCTGAGAATAAATTGATATTCGTGGATTTTTATACAAAATGGTGTGGTCCCTGTTTAAATATGGCGGAGAATGTATTCATTCTCCCCTTTATTGGCGATTTTTATAACACGAATTTCGTGAATATGAAAATTGATGCCGAGAATGGGGAAGGGGTGGAGCTTGCCAAGCGTTATGGCGTGAATTCTTACCCAACCTATGTGTTTGTGGATCCCAAGAACGGTGATGTGGTACATCGGAGTAAATCTCGGCAGGAGGCCGAACAGTTTCTTGCCACGGGAAAAAGTGCATTAGTACCGGAATTGCGTTCCGGTTATCTAATTGAAGAATTTGCTAAAGGGCGTGACGACCGGGAGTTCTTGAAGAATTATATTCATTATAATGCCTCGATTTATGAACGAGAGAATGTGCAGAAGGCTTTTGATATGTTGATCAAAAAGGGGGCAAAATTAACGGATTCGGATGTCTGGGATATATTTAAAGCTAATATAAGAGGTACGGATAATCCTTATTTTCAAGAATTAGTGAAAAATTATGATGTTTTCGTGAAGGCTTTGGGAAAAGAGGTTGTGGATAATAAGCTGTATATGGAGACTCGTAATATTTCTTTGGAAGAATTAAATAGGTTACCGGAATTCAAGGGGAAATCCTTGAACAAGTATCTGGTACAAATTAATGCCTTGGTTCGAGATAAAAAATATGATGAAACTGATGCGTTGATCCGTGCCACGATGGCTGATACGTCTATCAATCAGCAGGATTTTATAGAACAACTTCGTTTTATTGTACGTGGTAGTTACTGGTCCCCGGAGACTCCGGTAGAATGGTTGGGCAGGTGCGTCTCTTATCTACAATATATTGCTTATAACAGTGATGACCGTCAAGATCCGTATATTCATCAAGAATATGCCGCTTTATTGGAACGTTTGATTCGTTTGACTCCGGGTGCGGAGAAGGTTTTCCCGAAATCAATCATGGAGAAACCGGAATTTGGAGCAAAAGAATATAGTATGCGTCCTAAGAATCTGGCACAAAAGCCAACGCGAAAGAAGAAATAGTGTGTGATGTTAATGTTTGTAGAGGTCTGTTTAACAACAAAATCGTTAGACAGACCTCTTTCTTATTTATTAAAATCTAATTCCTAATGTTAGCCTGAATTCGTTATCTTTGAATTTCGTTTGAAATTCGGGTGATTCAATTACTTCTCCTTTTGAGGTTTCGTAGTAATAGAATAGACCGTTTAATTTGGAATTCTTGTGAAGATAGGCAAGGTCTGCGTAGAATACTCCAAAATTTAATCCTAACCCCCCCGTGATTGTTTGAATGTCATTCTTTTCATTCATTTCTCCTTTCGTGTAGGGTGAGGCAGAATAAGCATAACCACCTCGTAGACAGAATACGCTATTAAATCGATATTCTGCTCCGGCACGGAAATTATGGGTACTCTTGTAAATGGCTTTTATCGCATTATTAGTTTCTAAATATTCATTTTTGGCACCATCATTTGAGTATTTCGCCGTGGTATAGTCAACATATTCATAGTCAAAACTGATAATAGCTCTTTGGCCTAGAACTGTTGCGGCACTTGCCATAAGTCTCCACGGTGTTTTTAATTTGTAGGAGTAATCTGTCCATGCACTCTCTCCATATTCAAATTTTTCCGTAGGTTTGGCGTCTTCAACCGGAAGTTCTGTGAATTTGGCTGAAACATTATTATTAGCATAAGCATCGAGATCGTAATATGTAGGTGTATGAATGGCAAAACCTAAACGGAGAACAGGAATCGGACGATATATAAAACCTGCTTTGAAATTTATCCCGACACCACTACTTGTAAAGTCTTGGTACATACTAAACTTTTCCAGTTTGTTATTTGTTTCTCCAATAATTTCTTCTGTGTACACGGAAAATGATTTGTAATGTAGTGATTGAATTCCTAAAGTTATACCAAAGTAAAATTTGTCATCATAATTAGCCCCTGCCGATATGGCATATTCACTTTGAAAACCCCGTTCTCTTGTGTATTTATAATGTTGTAACTGATCAATACTTCTAATTGGAGTTTGGTAGTCATAGTCCTTGTTTTCTAAAGCCTCCGGGCTTAAGTAAAGCATGTAAGCATCATAAGCAAGTCCTGTGGTAAAATCATTTAATTCTTGCGGGGATAAACCGTCTGCTTCCTCTTTCCATATATTCGATAAGGATGAATCTCCATTGGTTTCATAATATCCTTGGAAAATATTTCGATTGAAATTATTTAGGTTCGTGTAATTAAAACCGATGTTGATATTTTTCCATTTATTACTCATAGGTTGGAACGATAATACAAATCCCAGTCCACCTAACAGGTACATATTTTTTTCATTATCAATCCCCTTCGTTTTTGCGTGAGCAAAATCGAGCATAGATGTAAAACTGATCTCAGATTTACGGAATACTCCAATACCACCTGGGTTTGTGGATAAGGTCGTTAAATCTCCACCTAATGCGCCGAACGCTCCTCCCATTGCGGTAACTCTTGCAGATCCGAATGGGGTTAGCCTAGAGAATCGAAGGGCATCCTCTTCGTTTTGAGCCGAAGCGAATAAGGAGAAGAGGAGTAATGTCGGAAGTATATATAGTATTTTCATAGACAATTAATGTTAGTTAGACTTATCTTCTACTACCCGAATTTGTACGTTGAACAGGTCCGCTACCTCCACTGCTAGAACGTGTCGTTGAACTACTTCCATACGAGCTAGATCCGCTGTTTCCTCTGGAATAACTTCCTGATGAATAGCCGGAGTTGTTATGCGATGGATTGTAGTTTGAACCGGACTCGTAACGGCTGCTATTTGACCTAGATTGGATAGCGGAACTTCTTGAAGTTCTTGAATAGGTACTATATGACCGGGCGTTTCTATTCGTCGTGTATTGTTTTTTAGGTGCATACCGAGTAGTTACAGTCGGTTTGCTGGCCCCCCCCCAATCCGGTCGATGGTTACCCCAGTTCGGGCCGTGATGTCCATGTCCCGGACGGTGTCCCCAGTGTGGATAATAACCGTAGTAGTGATTCCAATAGGGATCCCATCCCCATGGATCGTAGAAACCATGTCCCCAACCCCACGGGTTATAACCGTAGTAATTATTCCAGTATGGATCCCATCCCCAAGAGTTACCCCAACCGAACGAGGCTCCCCATCCCCAGCGGTTCCAGCCGAAACTTACGTTGTTGCTCCATGCGAAACTATCAAAACGAGGATCGTTCCAAATCACGGTCCAAATGTATTTTGGGTAATTACCGAAAATTAATTGAGAGTATAGTCCCACGTTCGAACTGCTGGGGAACCACCAGTAGCGACCGTCAATCGTGTACACGTTCCAGTCGGAGCTGAACGAAAGATTCTGGGCAATTTCGTACCCGTTTCCGAAATAGGCGAAACCTTCCGGGTAACGATTCATGACCCGGACACATTCTTCCAAATCATTTTCACTACCTTTAAAGCCTCCGATCCAGTACCCGTCGTCTGCCGGAACAGCAATCCGGTTAACAGTTTGTCCGGTTCTGGCCTCTTCTTTTTGCCCCTGTTTTTCAGTTGCATAACGAGCCATACCGATGGAATGAGATTTTGGATTTACACTGTTATCTATTTCCTTCGGATAAACTTTATCATTGTTCGTGTTTTTACTGATTTGAGAACTAGAAGAAGTATTCGAGGTAATGTCCACTCCGGTCTTGTCTTTAATTTCTTGAGCGAAGAGGGAACGTTTACCGGGAACATAGTAGATATCATCTTCCTGCGCTCGCGTAAAGTTTTGCGAGGAAGAGCAAGCTCCTAATAGGATTGCTAATGCTGAAAAATATAATGCTATCTTCATAGTAATAATATTAATTCCTTTCTTGTATGACAAATTCATTGACGATTGGTTTATTTACTTCTAACAAAATGCGTACCATTCATTCGTTGCTTCTTTGTTATAAATATACGTGTGCGGCTTGTTTTGTATTCTATGTTATAAAAATAGAAAATAATAATCGGATTTCCTAGTTTTTGTTTTAAATTTGCTGCTGTTTTATCAAAAAATAATGAGATGGCTAAGTTTTTAACTTCAAGAGAAGAAAATTATTCGCAATGGTACAATGATCTGGTCGTAAAGGCCGGATTGGCCGAGAATTCAGCTGTAAGAGGATGTATGGTGATTAAACCTTACGGTTATGCCATATGGGAAAAAATGCAACAGCAATTGGACAAGATGTTCAAGGAAACAGGACATAGTAATGCTTATTTTCCGTTGTTAATTCCCAAATCATTCTTTTCAAAAGAAGCTGATCACGTGGAGGGTTTCGCGAAAGAATGTGCGGTTGTAACTCATTATCGATTAAAAAATGATCCGAATGGAGGTGGGGTAGTTGTGGATCCTGCTGCCAAATTGGAAGAGGAATACATCATTCGTCCGACTTCTGAAACGATTATTTGGAATACTTATAAAAATTGGATTCAGTCTTATCGTGATCTTCCAATTCTTTGTAATCAATGGGCTAACGTGATGCGTTGGGAGATGCGTACGCGTATGTTCCTGCGTACTGCTGAATTCTTATGGCAAGAAGGGCACACTGCTCACGCGACGAGAGAGGAAGCGGTTGAGGAAGCTCAGAAAATGATTCGTGTATATGCTGAGTTTGCCGAAAAATGGATGGCTATGCCGGTGATTATGGGGCATAAGAGTGAAACGGAACGTTTTGCCGGGGCATTGGATACCTTGACTATCGAGGCGATGATGCAGGACGGGAAAGCCCTTCAGTCTGGAACCTCTCATTTCTTAGGTCAGAATTTTGCGAAGGCTTTTGATGTACAATTTGCCACGAAAGAGGGAAAACAGGAATATGTATGGGCAACTTCATGGGGAGTTTCTACCCGTTTGATGGGAGCGCTGATCATGTCACATTCCGATGATAACGGTTTGGTTTTACCCCCGAAATTAGCTCCACTTCAAGTGGCTATCGTGCCTATCTATAAAAGTTTGGAAGGATTGGAAAAAATCCGTCAAACGGTTAGTGGTCTGATGGATAAATTGAAGGCTGCGGGAATCAGCGTGAAATTTGATGATCGTGACACGCAAAAGCCGGGTTGGAAATTTGCCGATTACGAGTTGAAGGGAGTTCCTGTACGTCTGGCTATGGGAGAGCGTGATCTTGAAAACGGTACGATCGAGGTGGCTCGTCGTGATACTTTGACCAAGGAGACATTGCCATTGGAAGGTGTGGAACAGCATATCGAGACTTTATTGGAAGAGATTCAGGAAAATATATACAAATTGGCTTTGGAACGTCGTTCTAAATTGATCACGAAAGTGGATTCTTACGAGGAGTTCAAGACCTTGTTGGATACGAAAGGTGGATTCTTCCTGTGTCATTGGGACGGGACCCCGGAAACGGAAGAACTCATCAAGAACGAGACGAAAGCAACCATCCGTTGTATTCCATTCGATGCTCCCGACGAAGAGGGTAAATGTATGGTAACAGGTAAACCTTCTCATAAGAGGGTGTTGATTGCGAGAGCCTACTAATTGATGATTGTGTGATTTATGATTGCGTGATTCACGTTACGGGATTATAAATCACTTAATCATAAATCATAAATCTAAAATTATTTTATGCTGCCAGTAGTTGAGCGTTTTATCAGGTATGCTAAGATTCATACAGAATCGGATCGGGAGACGGGTTTAGTTCCAAGTACTCCGGGACAATTGCAGTTCGCTTATCTTCTTTGCGAGGAGATGCAGAAAATAGGAATGCAGGATGTTGCTGTGGATGATTACGGGTATGTTATGGGTTTTGTACCTGCTAATGCAGATAGAGAGTGTCCTTCGATCGGTTTTATCGCTCACATGGATACCAGTCCGGACATGACGGGCAAACACGTGAAACCTCAGATTATAGAGAATTACAAGGGAAATGACGTGTTGTTGAACAAGGAAAAGGGATTCACGCTGTCACCAGATGATTTCCCGGAGCTGATGAATTATGTCGGAACAGATTTGATTGTTACGGACGGTAACACGCTTTTGGGGGCGGATGATAAAGCGGGAATTGCCGAGATACTGACGGCCATGGAATATTTGATTCAACACCCGGAAATAAAACATGGGCGGATTGCTGTTTGTTTCACTCCTGATGAAGAAATCGGTGAAGGGGTAGATCATTTCGATCTGAAAAAATTCGGGGCTAAATTCGCCTATACTTTGGATGGTGGTGAGATTGGAGAATTAGAGTGCGAAAACTTCAATGCTGCATTGGCTCGTTTGACTTTCAAAGGACGTAATTTCCATCCGGGATATGCCAAGAATAAAATGGTCAATTCAATCAAAGTGGCTAATGAATTTATGGCTAGTCTCCCTAAAAAAGAAGCA
>ERZ827101.2759-NODE-2759-length-14412-cov-3.496622_pt1 | contig 14412 bp, 7 predicted proteins | sample MGYA00519869_ERZ827101 | MGnify/ENA primary metagenome ERZ827101 (study PRJEB31778, sample SAMEA3449256) | human gut metagenome | biome: human gut; feature: human-associated habitat; material: faeces | place: United Kingdom | collected 2010/2012 ...
CGATAATGGCGGGATTGCCTTCGCCATGCGCGGTCGGCGTCTCGTTGGGCGGACATATCACGGACGATTCGGTGACGACGTTCGCACCGTTCCTGCACTGGTCGAAGCCGGTGGAATTTTCGGCGATGATTCGCAAGGCGACCGGCCTGCCGACCGGCATCTACAACGACATCGACTCATTGGTGGTGGACGCGTGCATGTTCGGCTCGGGCGTCGGATTGAACAGTTTCGCCGTGGTGACGATCGGTATCGGCGTGGGATATTCGCTCACCGTCAACGGCGAGCCGATCGACAATCCCGACAAAAGCTATGGCCTGGTCGGGCATATTCTGGTCGACCCCGACGGGCCGCGCTGCATTTCCGGACATAAAGGTTGCGCGACGTGCCTAACTGACAATTCAATCGCAACAGAATATTCGGAAATGATCGGACATCCGGCGACGTTCGACGAATTCGCGGCCGCAGCGCGCGCCAGCAAAACGCAGGCCACGAATCTGGTGAACCGCACCTGTTTCCGTTTGGGTACATTGATCGCGACCATCGCCAATCTTGCCATGCCCGACAAAATCATGATCGCTGGCGAATCGTCGTTCATTGCGAAACTCGGCATAGACAACCTGCGTAACGGCATCAATATGTATCGGCATAGTCAAGCCGCGCCGGTCGATTTCGAAATCGCCGAGCACGACTGGTCGCTGTGGAGCAAAGCGGCCGCAGCGCAAGCCATTCGCCAGTATGTAGGGTAAGTCGTTCGGAATCGCTGTCGCAGTGTGAGGCCGGTACGCGAAAGTACCAGCCTCACCATACAAAACAGATACTCAGATGCGGACTACTTTGAAAAGGACGGCCTGCGCAGGATGCAGCGCCGGCGGGCGGATGCCATAGGCGGCGAGCGCACGGCCGGTCATCTTCACACCATCGGCGGTCCACCAGCCGAGCGGGCTTTGGCCGTTGCCGATGTCCTGCTTGGCCAGGTCGAGGCTCACGTCGAGCGGGGACACCACGTATACGGCGTCCGGATCGAGGCCGGGCAGCTTCACGGGGGCGGACGGATAGGTCTGCGATGTGGTCAGCTGTGTGAAGCGGTAGATCGCGGCGGCCTTGTTCGGCATGACGCAACCGTCCACGCGCACGGCCGGATCAGCCGCGTCGGAATGCACGACGGTGTCGACAGCGAACCATTCACGATGCTTCTTGAATTCGGCAGTCCATTCGGAGAGCTTGTCGATATCCTCCTGCGGTTCCTTGAGCAGATTCCATTCGATGCCCATGTGTCCGAAGAAGGCCGTGGCCATGCGCATTTCCTGCGAAGTGGCGCGATGCGTGGAATGCGCCGGGGAAGCGCCCACGTGCTCGCCGATCATTTCCGGCGGTACCAGCAGCGACGTGTAGCGCTGGATGTCGGCACGTTCCACCGGGTCGACGCAGTCAGACGCCCAAACGCGATCGGCTACTTCAAGAATGCCCAAATCGATACGGCCGCCGCCGGAGGAGCAGCTTTCGATTTCCAGGCCGGGGTGCGCTGCCTTCAGATCGGTGAAGATGCGGTATACGGCGAGCGTCTGCGCGTGCGCTGCCGGACGGCCGGTCAGCGGCGAGACTTCTTCGGTAACGAGCTTGTTGTGGTCCCACTTGATGTAGTCGATGCCCAGCTCGCTGACGAGCTTGTCCATCGCACCGTAAATATAGTCGTACGCGTCCGGGTTGGTCAGGTCGACGACCTGCTGGGTGCGGCCCTGCATCGGCAGACGACCGGCGGTGGGCTTCAGCACCCAGTCCGGGTGGGCGCGGAACATGTCGGAATCGGGGTTGACCATTTCCGGCTCGAACCACAGGCCGAATTCGAGGCCCTTGCCGTGCACGTAGTCGGCGAGCGCCTTCAGGGACTTGTCTCCGTCGGGCCAGACGTCCTGCGAAATCTGCCAGTCGCCGAGGCCGGCGGTGTCGTCACGGCGGGCGCCGAACCAGCCATCGTCCACGACGAATCGTTCGACGCCGCTTTCCACGGCTTTGTCGGCGAGGGCGGTCAGGGTGTCGTAATCGTGGTTGAAGTAGACGGCTTCCCACGTGTTGAGGATGACCGGACGCGGCTTGGGCGCGATGCCATGGTCCACGAGCCAGTCGCGGTGCACACGGCGGATGTAGCCATGGAAGCGGGAGGCGACCTCGTTGAGCCCTTCGCCGTAGGAACCGACGAGCCATGGCGTCGTATAGCTTTCACCGTGTTCCAGACCGACTTCGCCGCCGAAGAGCACTTCGCCGCCACCGATCACGCCTGTGGTGTAGGGCAGTCGTTCCGCGGACAGCACGCTGTTGCCGCTCCATGCCACGTGCGCGGAGTAGACGTTGCCGTGGGTGAAACCGAAGCCGTGTTCGCCAACGCTGAGCAGCAGGGTGGCGTCGAAGTCGGGGCGGCCGATCATGGAGGATTTGGCGAAGCGCCCGATGGTGAAGTCCTGGCGCTGTGGGGAACGCTCACGCAGATGGTGACCGGTGGTGGTGAGGATCTCGTTGGCGTCGGCGGGCACGCTGAATGCAAGTTCGATCTTGCCGATCTCGAGTCGTCCCTCGCCGGTGTTCGTCACCTCCGCATGCTGGCGGATGAGGCCGGTTTCATCGAGCTCACAGGTCCACGTAAGTTTCACGCATTGTTCCACGTCCTCGGCAGTGACGGTGACGGTAGGCGTCTGCTTGGGCTCGGAGGCCACGCTCCAGCTGGGGTAGCCGTCTTTTTCGGCCATGGTGTAGGTTTTGCCGGCGGCCACGGTTTCGGCTTTGATGTCGGTGACCTGGAACTTGCAGAACAGTTCCACGCCGTCACGGCGCACGTCGAAACGGTCAGAGCCGGACCACGCTTCGGACTGTGTCGGCAGCACGCTCGGCCATGCGGTGTAGTCGAGGGCTCCGGAAACACGCTGCGGAGCGAGCGCGTCGAACGTGTTGATCACGGTTTCCGGTGCGGTGAGCGGGCGACCCCAATGCACGAATCTCGGCAAATCGCTGCCGGGGAACACCAGAGCAAAAGCTGCGGCGGCAGCCGGCTGCTCGGCATACACGGCGGTAAGGGGTGTGCCGTTGGAAGCGGTGCCGTGGAAAGTCTGAATGAGCGTCATTGCAGCATCCTTTTCTTGCGATTCTTGGTTGGTATGACGCTTTGATGATACTGCATACCGCTTTTCTTCCCATCGCCCTGCGTGTTTGTTTCTTTCGGAAAGTAATTAGCGTCGGCGCGCGAAGAAATCGGTCATCAATCGCCCGCATTCTGCTTCGCGCACACCGCCAATCACTTCCGGTACAAGTCCGACGTGCGGATCGCGGGGAATATCCCATACCGAACCGCATGCACCCAACTTGGCATCCCACGCACCGAACACAATACGTCCGATATGCGTCTGCAGACAGGCACCGGCGCACATCGGGCACGGCTCCAACGTAACGACAAGCGTGCAATCAGCAAGATTCCAAGTGCCAAGCGAGGCGGCCGCTTCAGCCATCGCCTTGACTTCGGCGTGGGCAAGCGGATCGGCATGCGTCTCACGCAGGTTCCGCCCGCGGCCAATCACTCGGCCGTCAGCGGCAAGCACGACGGCACCGACCGGCACCTCGCCATCCGCGGCGGCTTCGCGGGCCAGCGCGATCGCCGGTTCCATATCATCGTCCCATCGCATACGCCACAGTGTAGCGGCGGCCATACGACCGCTCCGCACGACTGGTCCGCACGTCCGACCTGCGCACCCAACCGAAGCGGCACGAACGTCAGCCCATGGCGAAACACGCTCATAACCGCCTCTTGGTAGGCTGGAAAAGGTTGGAAATACGCGCAAAGGAGGCACGTTGACGGTATTCGAGTTGATTCTATGCATCATCGCTGCCGTCGTACTGTCCTCGTTCCTGAGCCGATTCATACCCAAGGTGTCCACACCGCTTGTGCAGATCGCGTTGGGAGCATTGGCATCGCAGCTGCCGTTCTTTCCAGATGTGACACTCGATCCGGAATTGTTCATGGTGCTGTTCATTGCACCGCTGCTGTATTTGGAAGCGCATGAGATTGACAAAACCGAGCTACTGAAATCCGTCAAACTGTCATTGTCGCTGGCGATCGGCCTGGCGATCGCGACCATGGTGGCGGTCGGTTTCGCATTGCACACCGTCTGGCCGGCGATTCCGCTCGCTGCGGCACTTGCGCTCGGTGCCGCGCTCGGGCCGACCGATGCGGTCGCGGTGTCGTCGCTCGGCAAGGAGGCGGCGCTGACCGAACGCCAAACGAGCGTGCTGAAGGGCGAATCGTTGTTCAACGACGCTTCCGGCATCGTCGGCTTCCAGTTCGCCATCGCGGCGGCGGTCAGCGGCGTGTTCGAAGTGGGCGAATCGGCCGCGCAATTCGTGATCTCGTTCTTCGGCGGCGCGATCTTCGGCCTTGTGGTGGGCACCATGGCCGACCTGCTGTTCGAATCACTGCGATCCCTTGGTTGGGAAACGACTACCAGCCGCATTCTCATGGAGCTATTCCTGCCGTTCATCCTGTATCTGGGTGCGGAGGCGGTACATGTCTCCGGCATTCTGTCGGTAGTGGCTGCCGGCCTGATCATCCGATTCGACCGCACCGGCATCGGACCGAATGTGGCACGCACGAACATCGTATCGTCAAGCGTGTGGGGCGTGCTGTCGTTCTCGCTCAACGGCACAGTGTTCATCCTGCTCGGCATGCTGCTGCCAAATGCCATGTCGGCCAGCTGGGATGATCCGCATGTCAGCAACCAGCTGCTGCTGGTCGCGATTCTCGTCGTCGCCGCCGTGGTAATCGTCATGCGATTCCTGTGGATCTCACTGATGCTGCGGCTCGCGCGCGACACCACCACCGGCAAGCGGCGCAAGATGACGGCGAAACGCTGGCGGTCCGCCGCGGTGATGACGTTCGGTGGACCGAAGGGCACCATCACGCTGTCTCTGATGTTCACGATTCCGTACACGCTGGCGGCCGGCGCGGATTTCCCGATGCGCGACGAACTGATCTTCATAGCCGGCGGCGTGATCGTGGTAACGCTGCTGCTGGCGAATTTCCTGCTGCCGCTGCTTGCGCCGAATCGTGACAAGGACACGTCGACGGAAATGACGGAGATCACCATCGAAGTGCTGCGGCGGACGGTCGAAGAGCTGTCGGGCCGTGTCACGCCAGACAACCGTCGGGCGGTGCTTATGGTCATCGATTCCTATACGAAACGCATCACGCGGTTGAAACAGCGCACCGGCGAAATCGATCCGCAGGGGTATATGCAGCTGCAGATCGACGCGCTCAACTGGGAGAAGGAGTACGTCAAGAACCGTCTGGCGGGCGTGCGCGCGGCGATCAAGGCGAATCCCGCCGAGAACCGCGCCGCGAACGATCTGGAGGCCGAGGCCTGCGAGCGCCTGCTCGACCAGATCATGAGCTCGCTGCGCCACATCGAAACCGCACACAATTCAGGCCGTATGATCTGGCGCGTCAAAGGCCGGTACAAGGCGCTGCAGCGGCGCATGGGCACGTTGGCGAAACGCGTGAACAGCCGTATCCGGCGCACGACCCCGCTGTTCAGCGACGATGAGCTGTTCGCGCATACGCGTGTGGTGCAGGTGGATGCGATCGAACATGTGATCGACCGACTGTATGAGGAGATGGGCGGAGACACGTACAACACCGAGCACTGCTCCGGCCTGCTGTTGGACTACCGACGCAGCGAATCCGCGTTGAGGGCGCGTCCGAATATGGGCATCAGCGCCGAAGCGCAGGAGCAGGCCGAGGAGGTCAAGCGCGAAAGCTACGGCATCGAGCTGGGCGTGATCCAGGACATGTATGAGGCCAGCGACATCACGCGTGCGCAAAGCAAGCAGCTGCGACGCAACGTGTATGTGATGAGCGTGGATGCGGACGCGCAGATCTGACGTTTTTTCGATTTCCGGCGTTCGGATCGCGTGGCGACGGACGATTGCGCAATGGCGGACGATCGGCTGGAATCGCATCCAGCCGAAATCGTGTTCGTCGGGAACTGTGCCAAATTGCGCCTGAACGAAATCGCCATCGGATTCTCAGGAAGTTTTCAGAAAACACCAGACATGCGCTCAGCATCAGGTGTTTATATATGAATTGTCAGCAGAAACAAGCCGACCAGGAACCTTAAAGTTCCCGACAATTGAACCCTTTCTTCTTCTCTCTCCTTTCTCTCCCCGGTGGCCGATCCCGCCGGGGTCTTCTTTTTTCGCAACTTTTCCGCAGCCCTCTTCGCACTGCGAACGCGTGCCGCAAACGCACGCTATATTGGGAAGGTATGAGCGACGCAATCGAAAGCAAAGCAAACAACAACGGGCATGACGAGACGGCGCTGATCGGACGCGAATCGGACGTGGTGCCGGGCCGTTTCGGCGAACCGCTGCAAATCACGCATGTGCAGTATTCGCGCGGCGGCGGCAGCACCGCGCCGAAACGACCGTTGTTCCTGTGCCTGCACGGCTGGGGATCGAACGAGGCGGACTTGGCCGACATGATGCGCTACGTCGCGCCATACAACGATTTCGCCTCGTTGCGCGCGCCGTTGACGCTGCAGCCGGCTGGCCGCTTTGCACCCGGCGCGTACTCGTGGCTGCATGATTGTGTGGATACCGGCGAGGATTTGGACCGTGACGCATTCGCCGCAGCGAAAGCAATCGACGATTGGGTTTCGGCGAACATTCCCGACGACCGTGCCGTGGTGCCGATTGGTTTTTCGCAGGGCGGTCTGCTGGCTATTCACTTGCTGCGCGTGCACCCGGAACGCTACCGTGCGTCGATTTCATTGTCCGGATTCCTTGCGCCTGGGCTCGTCCGCGGCACCGCGCCTGCCGACGACCGTATCGCGCCGCTCAATATTCCCACGTTCTTCGGTTACGGCAACAGCGATACGGTGATCGCCAAGCCGGAGCTTTTCGCCATGAGCGCCTGGCTGGACGAGCACACGTTCCTCACCGCGAAAAGCTACCGTGGGCTCGACCACTCCGTCAGCCTCGACGAGTTCAGCGACCTACGCGGATGGCTCGCCGTGCATGACATCGCGCCGGGGATTCTGTGATGCATCAGTCAGTGATATCGGCCTTGTAGAAGTTCACGTAGGAGCGGCTCGGGGTCGGGCCACGCTGGCCCTGGTAGTGCGAGCCGGTGCCGGCGGAGCCGTACGGATGCTCGGCGGGCGAGCTCAGCTGGAAGAAGCACATCTGTCCGATTTTCATGCCCGGCCACAGCTTCACCGGCAGCGTCGACACATTGGACAGCTCCAGCGTGATATGCCCTTCGAAACCCGGGTCGATGAATCCCGCGGTGGAGTGAGTGAGGATGCCGAGTCGTCCAAGCGAACTCTTGCCTTCGAGTCGTGCCGCAACCGTCGAATCAAGCTTCACATACTCCCACGTGGAGCCGAGCGCGAACTCGCCCGGATGCAAGATCCACGGCTCATCAGACCGGACTTCGAACTGCTCGGTCAGCTCGCCCTGGTTCTCCGCCGGATCCACATACGTATACGCATGGTTGTTGAACAGACGGAAGAAGCGGTCCAGACGGACGTCGATCGACGCCGGCTGCACCATTTCCGGGGTCCACGGATCGAGCGAAATATGGCCGTCAGCCTGTGCGGCGAGAATGTCGCGATCGGACAGCAGCATCGAAATTCCTCCAAACATCACCGGAACAATCGTCATATGAGCGGGCGCGCAGCCAACGCGCGCCCACCAACTGTCGTCCAGTCTAGCCCGTCGACGCTATAAGCCAGCATCACCGCCGATGCATCGCACGCAGCACGCACTTGCGCAGCTCGGAGGCGACGAGCACAATCATCGCCAGGCCGAGGCATTCGACCCACGCACCCGCGGACAGCGGCACGGTACCGAACGCGGTGTTGAGGAACGGCACGTAGACCACCGCAAGCTGCAGCAGCGTGGACAGTGCGATCGCACCCCACAGCCACTTGTTGGCGAACAGCCCCACGAACACCGACTGGTCATGCGAGCGCGAGCACAACGCGTTAAGCATCTGCGCGAAGACCAGGATGGTGAAGCCCATCGTGCGCGCCTCCGTCATCTGCGCGTCATGTCCGACAGCATCCACGGAACGGTCGGTGAACAAGCCTCCGGCGAGGTGCATGTCCATGCCGATCAGCGTGACGGCGGCCATGATGATGCCGATGAAGATGATGTCTCCCCACATCTGCCCGTCGATCACGCGGTCGGTGAGTTTGCGCGGCTTGCGGGCCATCACGTCGTCGGTGGAGGGATCGACGCCCATCGCCAAGGCCGGTGCCGCGTCGGTGAGCAGGTTGATCCACAGCAGCTGCGTGGCGAGCAGCGGCACGGTCACGCCTTGGCTGCCCGGCTGCGTGATGCCGAGGAAGCCGGCCAGCATCACACCGCCGAAAACCGTGAAGACCTCGCCCACGTTGGAGCTGAGCAGGTATCGCAGGAATTTACGGATGTTGTCGAAAATGCCACGGCCTTCGCGCACCGCTTCGACGATGGTGCTGAAGTTGTCGTCGGCGAGGATCATCTTGGCGCTCTGCTTGGTCACTTCGGTGCCGGTGATGCCCATGGCCACGCCGATATCCGCGGTTTTGACGGCGGGAGCATCGTTTACGCCGTCGCCGGTCATAGCCACGATATTGCCTTGCCGTTGCAGCGATTCGACGATTTTCAGCTTGTGTTCCGGCGCAACGCGCGCGTACACGGAGATTTCGCGGGTGGCCTTGTCGAACGCTTGCTCGTCCGGCAGCTCGTCGAGTTGAACGCCGGTGAGCACTTTGCTACTAAGGTCGGCGCTGCCGACCGAGCTGCCGTCTCCGTCCGTTTCAATAATGCCCAGATCGCTGGCGATGCGTGCCGCGGTAAGCGGATGGTCACCGGTAATCATGACGGTGCGGATGCCGGCGCGATGCGCTTCGGCGACGGAATCGCGCACTTCGGTACGCGGCGGATCGATGATGCCGACCATGCCGACCCAGATCAAGTCGCTTTCCAGCACATCGCTTTGGTCGGCGATGTCCGCCACGTGACCGGCGGCGTTGATGCGCACGCCTGGCACTGCGGCGAGCGACGCGGTGCCGAGTGGCCGGTACGCCTGGCCCAGCGTACGATACGCTTCGGCGGACAGGCGTTCCACGGCGGCGAGGATCTGCTGGCGATCGCCTTGCGTCATCGGTCGTACGGCACCGTTGACCGCGATGCGGCTGCAGTAGCCGAGCAGTACGTCGGGGGCACCCTTGGCGAAGACGGTGAGACGCCCGGCATCGGCGTTGTCCTGCGCGACGACGGCCATGCGTTTGCGGTCGGAGGTGAATGGAATCTCGCCGACGCGCGTGTAGTTGGCGTATTTGCGATCGGCCTTCACCTTGCGTGCGGCGACGATAAGCGACACTTCGGTCGGGTCGCCGACGGCTTCCCACGTTATGTCGGAAGCAGCGGAACCATCGCCGGCACCTGTGTTTTCGCGCAATTCGCCGTCGTTGGCCAGCGAGCCCACGGCGAGCGTGGCGACGGCTTCGACCTGTGCGGCGGAAGCGGCGGAACCAGACAGAGCAGCGTCGGGAATCGCAATCATTCTGCCTTCTGGCGCATAGCCGGTGCCGGTCAGCTGCACCTCACCGCTCGGCGTGACCACGCGTTCCACCGTCATCTCGTTGCGGGTGAGCGTGCCGGTTTTGTCGGAGCAGATCACCGACGCGGAACCGAGCGTTTCCACGGAATGCAGTTTCTTGACGATCGCATGATGTTCGGCCATGCGGCGCACGCCGAGCGCGAGCACGACTGTCAGAATCGCGGCGAGCCCTTCCGGCACGGCCGCGACGGCCAGCGAAACGGATAGCAGCAGCGAATCGATTACGTCGTGGATGTCGTTGAAGCCTTCGGTCAGTGCAAGCGCCACCAGCACGACCGCCGCGATAATGCACACCGCGATGCCGAGAATCTTGGAAACGTAGTTCATTTCCTTCTGCAGCGGACTGTCATCATCATCCGTGGCCTGCAGAAGGTCCGCGATTTTACCGACCTGCGTGCGCATTCCGGTGCTGGTGACGATGGCACGGCCGGTGCCTTGCGTCACGGACGTGCCGTTGAACACCATATTGGCGCGATCACCCAAGGCCTTGGCTTCGGCAAGTGTGTCAACGTTCTTGCCGACCGGTACGCTTTCGCCGGTCAGGCTCGCTTCCGCCACGCGCAGGCTGGCGGCGGCGAGCAGACGTCCGTCGGCGGGAATGGAGTCGCCTTCACCGAGCACGACCATGTCTCCCGGCACCACGTCGACGGTGTTGATGCGTGCGATTTTGCCGTCGCGCAGCACGTTGGTTTGCGGCGCGGTCATTTGGGAGAGCGCTTCGACGGCTTCTTCCGCTTTCGATTCCTGAATGTAGCCGAGTACCGCGTTGACGATAAGGATAAGCACAATGACGATGGCGTCGAACGGCAGTATTTCGCCGCCTTCCGCGCCTGGCGCAGCGTTGGCTTTTTCGATGAACCATGCGATGAGCGAGATGCCGGTGGCAGCGAGCAGCAGGTAGACGAGGGGGTCTTTGAACTGCGCCAGGAACTTCTTCCATTTTGGCACGGGTGGTGCGGATGCGAGCTCGTTCGGCCCGTATTGCGCGAGTCGGCGTTCAGCTTCGGCTTGGCTCAGACCGGTGTTCGGATCGACGCCAAGCGATGCGGCCACGGCTTGCGCGTCGGCAAGCGACGGGTCGATTTGTGGCGGCTGCTGGTTTTGCTGATCCTGCCGAATCTGCGTGCGATCGCCCGTAGCGGAATCGCCGTCAAAATTGGCATGGGACTGGATGGACTGATCTTTCTTGCGAGCATCCATGGTGATCTCCTTGGGAGCGCCGCGGAGTAGTCAGCTCTCCCCCGTCTTACGTATGCCTCGAATCGCGGAAATCGAAAATCCGCGGAATCGCAAGCATTTTGCAAAGGCGAGGCAACGCTGCGCGGTTGTGGGCACCGGGCGGACGCCATCGGCGCATCCTGCTATTATCGCACATCCTCGGCGTGTGAAAAATGGACATGTGGCGGAACGATGCATGGCACGCGACGGGTGCACGATACCATGAAGTGTGATATATTATCGGTAGTTAGTAAAATTCATTACTAAACGGTCGTGCAACATCGCACGGCGCAACCGCAACGATGCAGTGACATCAAGTAATACAGGGGGATGCAAGATGGCAGATACAGCCGAACTCGCAATCGTACATGCAACCACGGCAAGTGCAAGCTGGCTCACCGATCCGACGGTGTTCGCAGCGAACCGCAAGCCGGCACATTCCAGCCACCGATATGTCATCGGCGAGACGAGCGAGCCGAAGCAGAGCCTCGACGGCGAATGGAAGGTTCGTATCGAACAAGCGCGCAACGTGGACGTGGAAAGCGCTCCGTTCGCGGCCGTCGATTTCGAAGATGGCGATTTCGGCGCGATCGAGGTGCCGGGCCACTTGCAGATGGCCGGCTATCTCAAGAACAAGTACGTCAACATCCAATATCCGTGGGACGGTCACGAGGATCCGCAGGCGCCAAATATTCCGGAAAACAACCATGTGGCGATCTACCGCCGTCGATTCGCGCTCGACGCGCAGCTTGCGCGCACGCTGGAAAACGACGGCACGGTCAGCCTCACCTTCCACGGTGCCGCCACCGCGATCTACGTATGGCTTGACGGCACGTTCGTGGGTTACGGCGAGGACGGATTCACGCCGAGCGAATTCGATGTGACGGAAGCGCTGCGAAACGGCAATGGCAACGCCGCCGATTCCCCCGAAGCCGAGCATACGCTCACCGTCGCCTGCTACGAATATTCGAGCGCCTCTTGGCTGGAAGACCAGGATTTCTGGCGACTGCACGGCCTGTTCCGCACCGTCGAGCTCGCCGCCCAGCCGCATACGCACGTCGAAACCGTGCAGCTTGAAGCCGACTACACCGCAGCCGACACCGCCGGTACGGCCGACACCGCCGAACTCAACGCGGCACTCACCTTGCGCAACCCCGCCGACGCGATGACTATCGAAAGCACGCTGCGCGACGGCGACGGAAATGTCGTATGGGAATCAACGCAGGCCTGCAACGGCGAAATCGCCCTTAATTCCGGCAAAATGACGAACATCGCGCCGTGGAGCGCGGAATCGCCGACGCTGTACACGCTGACCGTACGCGTCGTCGGACATGACGGCGCCATCATCGAAACCGTGACGCAGAAGATCGGCTTCCGCACATTCCGCATCGAAAACGGCATTATGACGCTCAATGGCAAGCGCATCGTGTTCAAGGGCGCGGACCGCCACGAATTCGACGCGAAGCGCGGGCGTGCGATCACCCGCGAGGACATGCTTTCCGACGTGATTTTCTGCAAGCGGCACAACATCAACGCCATCCGCACCTCCCACTACCCCAACCAGGAGTATTGGTACGACCTGTGCGACGAGTACGGTCTGTATCTGATCGACGAGACGAATATGGAGACGCACGGCACGTGGGTGGCAAACAATGTCGAGCGTCCTGAAGACGGCATCCCCGGCAGCCGCCCCGAATGGGAGGGCGCGTGCGTGGACCGCATCAACAGCATGATGCGCCGCGATTACAACCATCCGAGCGTGCTGATCTGGTCGCTTGGCAACGAGTCGAGCGCGGGCGAGGTGTTCCGTGCGATGTATCGCCACGCGCACACGATTGATCCGAATCGTCCGGTACATTACGAGGGTTCCGTGCACATGCGCGAATTCGAGGATGTGACGGACATCGAAAGCCGTATGTACGCGCATGCTGACGAAATCGAACGCTATCTGAACGACGGCAGCCCGGCACATACGGACGGTCCAAAGAAGCCGTACATTTCCTGCGAATACATGCACGCAATGGGCAATTCGTGCGGCAATATGGACGAATACACGGCGTTGGAACGCTACCCGATGTACCAGGGCGGTTTCATTTGGGATTTCATCGACCAGGCAATCGAGACCAAGCTGCCCGACGGCACGACACGCATGTGCTACGGCGGCGATTTCGGCGATCGTCCAAGCGATTACGAATTCTCCGGCGACGGCCTGCTGTTCGCCGACCGCACCCCCTCGCCGAAAGCGCAGGAAGTCAAGCAGCTGTATGCGAACGTGAAAATTGCGGTTTCGGTCGATGAAGCGCGTATTACGAACGACAATCTGTTCGTGTCTACGGGCGATTATCGCTTCGTGCTGCGGATTTTGGCCGACGGCAAGCCGGTATGGTCGACTACGCGCCGTTTCGACGTGGCCGCCGGCGAGAGCGCTTCATTCGAAGTCGATTGGCCGGTTGATGACTACCGCAGCAACGCCGAAGAGCTGGTTTTGGAGGTATCGCAGCAGCTTGGCAACGCTTGCGATTGGGCACCGGCCGGCTACGAGCTGGCGTTCGGCCAGTGCGTGGTGGCAGGTGCGAAGACCACCGCAGATGCCGTTGACGCGGCCGGAGCTCCGGCCGACGGCACCGTCACCCTTGGCCGCTGGAACGCCGGCGTGCGCGGACAGGGTCGTGAAGCACTGTTCTCCCGCACACAAGGGGGTATGGTTTCATATACGTTCGGCGAGCGCGAATTCGTGCTGCGCCGCCCGTCGATCACCACGTTCCGTCCGCTGACGGACAACGATCGCGGTGCTGGACACGCTTTCGAACGTGCCGCGTGGGCGGTCGCAGGAAAGTATGCGCGTTGCGTCGACTGCGCGATCGCAAATCGTGGAGAAAATGCCGTGGAAGCCACGTATACGTACGAATTGGCGATTCCGCAGCGCACGAAAGTGACGGTCCGTTACGTTGCCGACACGGCCGGCCTCGTTTCGCTCGACGTCGAGTATCCAGGCGAGAAGAACGGCGATCTGCCAACGATTCCGGCGTTCGGTATCGAATGGGCGCTGCCGGTGGAATATGCGAACCTGCGATTCTATGGTGTCGGCCCGGAGGAAACGTACGCCGATCGCAAGCACGCGAAGCTGGGCGTGTGGAGCACCGATGCGTACCGCGACCGTGCGCCGTATCTGCTGCCGCAGGAGACCGGCAACCATGAGGACGTGCGCTGGGCGGAAATCACGGATGATTCAGGCCACGGCCTGCGCGTGAAACATGCTGTGAAACCTTTCGCGATGAGTCTGCTGCCGTATTCGAGCACGATGCTGGAGGAGGCGCTGCATCAGGATGAGCTGCCGAAGCCGCGTCACATGTTCCTGCGTCTGCTGGCCGCGCAAATGGGCGTCGGCGGCGACGATTCGTGGATGTCGCCGGTGCATGAGCAGTACCAGCTGCCCGCCGACCAGCCGCTCAGCCTCAACGTCCGGCTCGAACTGTTCTAAGCTAAGCCAGCTTCAGCCTCAAGCATAACCGCCGATTCGCGGCATAATTCCGGCCGACTTGCCAATA
>ERZ827101.2762-NODE-2762-length-14400-cov-4.970094_pt1 | contig 14400 bp, 14 predicted proteins | sample MGYA00519869_ERZ827101 | MGnify/ENA primary metagenome ERZ827101 (study PRJEB31778, sample SAMEA3449256) | human gut metagenome | biome: human gut; feature: human-associated habitat; material: faeces | place: United Kingdom | collected 2010/2012 ...
TAAGAATAGCTTGCTTAGCAATGGATCTATTAGAATTTCAAATATTACAAATGAAAAAGAAAGAAATATTTTTAGAAGAAGATAATAATAAATCGATTGATATTTTAGAAGGGATAAGCATTCTATTAGAGAGAATGTGTATGGAAGAAGTTCCAGAATCTATAGAAAAGTTTGGAGTTGATGATTGGTATAGATACTCTAATTTCAAAAGGTTTAACAAGTTTTTTTAGTTAAAAAAATATATAAATAAATACTATTTATATAATATAAATTTTAAAGAAAGAAGGTAATAATATGGTGGTAAAAAAAGAAAATAAAAAAGGGATTTCAAAGAAAATTATTGAAATTATTTTAAAGGAAAAAGGAATTGACTATAAGGATTGGTTGACAGAAAAACATCTTGAAGTATTTAATGAAAATCAAGAAATTTTAGAAGAAAAATTTAAAAAAGCAGATGAATATGATAAGCTACAAAATTAAAATTATAAACATTTTTTAGCTTATTTTTTTATTCAAAAATGCTTTATAATTTATATAAAACATAATAGAAAGAAGGCTGAAAAATGAATTTTGAATTATTAAATAATTTAATAAAAGAGTATGTTTTTATAGTTGATGTATTGAAGGAAAATGTATCAGAAGAGATTATAAATAAGGAAAATAAAATATATTTAAATAGAGAAACTTTTGAAAAGTTACTATCAAAAAATATGTTTATATCATTAGAAAAAAAGAAATATTTTTGGCGTAATAATGGCTGGATTTCTTGTGATAAAGATCCATTTAGATTTACAAAAGTAATTAGAATTGGTGATAAAACTTATAGAAAAGTTGTTATTGATTTGAGACCCTATTTAGCTATAAAAACAGCAATAAATGACTGGTAACATTATGGTAACATATACGGTAACAATAGAGGTAACTTTCTATTTTAATATAAGTTTATGTTACCATAATAATAATGTTTTAAATAAATAGTTTTATAGAATATTGTTACATACGTATAATGGGGTATATATGTATATATACATATATACCATAGAGTAAGTAATATGTAATGAATGAAATAGGATACGTTAGTAGACTATGAATGAATGGAATATTACGACGAATATGGTATATGGATATATACATATATGCCCCCTCGAATTGACGGCGTAAGACGGAAATTCGAGAGGGAATGATGGAACGATAGTAACATCATTCCCTAGAGAGGTGAGGGGGCGGGAGAGGAGAGAGATTAGATTAAAAGAATAAGGAGAAAATATGAGAGGACTATTTATAAGTATTTATACAATATTAAATGTTTTATTAATTATTTGGTGCTTTTATGATCTCGATGATGTGATTTTATATGATATAGATAAACCATATAAACTTGAGTTTGATTTCAAGAGATATCATATAGTACTATTAATAATTTTCCCTTTATCAGTTATAGTATTGTTCTTTATAGTAGTTTTTGGTTTTATTTGTTCATATTTAGGAGCTTTAATAGCAGAGATTTTAAAAATAATATGTGATTGGCTAAATAAGCCTATTAAAAAAGAAAAGTAAATATGCTTAAGCAAGTTATCCAAAAGAGTAGAAAAATTTTTTATTATGAAATATCATTATTTGTATAAATTATAAAAGGATTTTTAGTGTTATGAATAAAGAATATATTAATATTTTAGAAAATGAATTAAATAAAAAGAAACTTAGAGATAATACAAAAAGATGTTACTTAAGTTCTTTTAAAAGATTTATGATAAAGAATAGAGATAGTAAAAATAATGATATTTTAGATAATTTAAAATCTATAAAAAATAAAACTGAATTAAGCCAGGTAATAAATTCTATAAGATTAATTCAAGATAATAATAAAAATATAAATATTATTCCTGAAGATGATTTAAAGTCTATTATAAAAAATAAAAGTGAAAATAGACATAAAAGTTATGAGCCTTATGAGTTAAAAGATAGATTAAGAAGAATAAATAGAATTAGAGATGAAAAGCTTAGATTAGCTTATAGATTAATGATTGTTTCAGGATTAAGAGTTTTTGAAGTAGAAGCTCTTATAAAAGAAGATATAGAAATAAAAGATAAGGATATATTTGTAACTGTTAGAGATGGAAAAGGTGGCAAATATGGAGAAGTTAAATGCTTAGAAGATAAATACTTAACAAAGAAACTTAAAAATTTTTTTCGAGATAAATCTAATGATGAAAAACTTTTTTATTCTACAAGAACTATGCAAGCTAAAGCTCAAGAATTAGGATTTAAATGTCATGATCTTAGAAGAGCTTATGCAAAGCTAGTTAAAAAAGAATTAATGGAAGAATTAGTTGAAGTTAATGAAGATGAGAAAGAAAAAATTATTGAAGAAGAAGTCAAAGCTGCATTAAGACATTCAAAGTTTGAAACTTCTAAAAAATATTTATATAGCAAAAGAATTAAAGTTTAAATTTACATTTTAAACTTTAGTTCTTTTTATTATTTAATAGGAAAGGAAGATAAATGCTAAAGTATGAAAAAAGAAATAAAAGAGTTAATTAATAAAAAGATAATTAGTATTGAGGATATAACTGGCTCTTTGGACAATTTATTAAATAGTATGCTTATTATGGCAGAAGAAGTTTCAGAATCGAGTGATACCGATTGGGGAAGGTGCACCTGGACATTTTATAAATTCGCTACAGTAAAAGGTTATGTAACTATAAGGTGGTATGGAGAATCTAATGGTTATTATTCAGAGGAAGTAGATATTATAAAAATAAAATAATACGCATTTCAGAAAAAAGTGTAACAATAGTATAAATTAAATATTGAGAAATTATAGAATCTAAGTTTTATTAGGTTTTATTTTTTTATAAATTTTTAGAAAGGAGAAATTAAAATGTCAGATCAAATAGTTGTTATTGTTGTAACTGTAATAGGCTTAAGTATAGCCTATTCAATAATATCAAGAGTGTTTTTAAAAGGCAAAAAGCTTATTAGAAAGTTAAAAAGATTTATTAGACAATTAAAAAAACTTGTAATTTGGATATTTAGAATTTGGAGTGGAGGGATGTAGATGGATGGATTAGATAAAGACATGGAAGAGTTAATTAGAAGTTTATTTATTATTATTAAAGACTTTATAGTTGGTATTGCTAAAGGAATTTTTTATGGTACTAAAAAGCTTAGAAATAGAAAACTTCTATTAGGATCTTTAATTAATTTTCTGATCCCATTAATTCCTTTGTTTAAGAATTTCAGCATTATAAGTAACTTAAAAATAAATAACACAACCAATATTAATAATGCTGTTTTAGATTATTTAATCTTTTTTGTTATTTCATTTATTTTATATTTAAACATTATTTCAGGAAGTGGTGGCAATAAGAAGCTGTCAGCTGCATTAGAAACAGCGGGAATTGTAGGTCAAGATGGAAGACCACCTATGCTTTTATATAAATATAAAGATAATGTAGGCTATGAAATATATAAATTTAGAGGATTGGTTAAATTTTCTGAGTGGAAAAAGAAAAAAGAAGATATTGAAACAAATTTAAATATATCAATTAAAGAGATAAAGCAAGGTAAGAGAAAGGATGAAGTTATTTTAAAAACTGTTCCAGGAGTTTTAGTTATGCCTGGAGGAACTGGAGAAGAAAAAACTGAAGAAGAAAGAAAAAAAGTAACTTTATATTGGAATGACAATGTTATAAAAGAAAAGGATAACTTAGTTTCTATAGGAAGAAATGAAGTAGAAGAAATAGTAGTTGACTTTGATGCAGATCCACATTTTCTAGTAGCAGGGGCAACAGGATCAGGTAAATCTGTTACTATAAGATCTATTGTTTGGCAGTTCTTAGTACGAGGACATAAAGGATTTTTTGTAGATTTCAAAGGGGGCTTGGAATATTCTGATGGATATAAAAGATATGGAGAAACCATTATTGATAGGCCGAAGCTTTTAGAAGTTTTAAAAACTTTAGTTAAAGAAAATGAATTGAGACAAAAGGCTTTATTAGAAGTAGGAGCTAAAAATATAAATCAATATAACCAAAAAAGCTCTAAGAAGATGTATAGAGTACTTTTAGTTATTGATGAACTTGCAGAAGTAATAGATCCTAATTCTGTACCTAAGGAAGAAAAAGAAATAGCAGATGAAATTACTGGTATATTATCATCCTTTGGTAGAGTTGCAAGAGCAACAGGAATACACATGATATTTGGAATACAACGTCCTGATGCTAATGTTGTTAATGGTCAAATTAGAAGTAATGTTACTGGAAGAATTTGTGGAAGAGTTCCTTCAGGAAAAGCTTCAGAGATTGTTTTAGATGATCCTTCAGCAGCTTCATTACCTAAGGTAAAAGGAAGGATGATATATCAAAATGCAGGAGAAATGATAGAGTTTCAAGGATATTTCTTTGATGATGATAAAGATTTAAGAAAAGTGAAAGTACCAGGTGATAGATTACTTGTTGGAGGTGATGTTGGATGCGATGATGGAGAAGAGCTTTATCCTAGAAAAGTTAATAAAAAACAAAAGAATTTTAATTTAAATACTTTGATAGAAAAATTAAAAAATAAAATAAAGATATTTAAATTTAAAAGAAAGACAAAAGAGAATGAAAGTATTGAAGATGATATTTTAGCTAGAGACAATATGGATGAATTTGAAAGTGGAATTATTAACTGGACATCTGAAAAAAGAGATATGGAAAATAAAGCAGAAGTTAAGAAATCAACTATTTCAATTAATGATTATGCAGATGAATTAAAAAAATAAAGTAAGGATGGTGATGTAATGTTTTTTAAGAAAAAAGGCACTAATGAAAAAATTGATAAAGAAACAAAAGAAAAAAATAAGGATAAAAGTAAGAAGAAATTCTTAGATAAGCCTGTTAAACTTAAAAGTGCTACAGGAATTAGGGTCGCAAGATTTACATTATGGGCATTAATAGTATTTCTAATAATTAGAGGTGCTGTAAGTGTTTTAAGGCCTGATCCAATTAATTCTATCTTAGATAGTCAAAAGAATTTTGAAGCCAAGCTCTCAAAGGAAAATTTATTAGAGAGTAGGGCTTTTTCTTTTGCAGAAAATTTTACAGAAGAATACTTTAATTTATTTTTTGGAGATTCTGAAGACTACACTAATAGATTAAGCAAATATATGGATAAAGAAATAATTAACTCTTTAGATAAAAGTGGTTATATGACAACAGATTATGTTAAGGCCTACTCAGTTGAAAGATATTCAGAAACTCAAGTAGATGTATTTGTTTATGCGAAAGTTCAGTTTAGAACTGAAAAACCAGAACAAGATAAAATCCAGGATGTAACCAAAAGACAATATGATATTAATCAGAGAGATGTATATGTAAAAGTGCCAATTTACTTTGATGAAAATGGGAATATGATTGTTGAAGATGCACCTTTACTAGTAGCAGCTCCTGAAAAAGTAAATTACAAACTTAAAGATAGTTATTTAGGAAAAGAAGTAGCTAATAATGATACAACTAATGCAATAAAAGATAGTTTAAATCAATTTTTAAAATCTTATTATCAAGAAGATCAAACACAAGTAGATTATTTCTTGAAAACACCAGGTAGCATAAAAGCTGTTAGATCTGATAATAACTTCAACGGAATAGAATCAATAAAGGTTATTGTCTTAGGCTCAAATAAGTACAAAGCCATTGTTGAAAATAAAATAACTTCTTCAGGAAAAAATTTAAAGCAAAAAGTTAATTTAGATTTAGTTTTTGAAGGTGATAAATATTTAATTGAAAGTATGGATACTAGAACTTTAAACATAAAGTAAAAGATTTGGAGGGATTAATACAATGAGAAATTTATTAAACAATATTAAAAACAAGGTTACAAATAGAAAGCAGCAAATAAAAGCAGCATTTATAACACTTTATTTATCTATTGGAATTGCAACGCCAGTATTTGCAGCACCTAATGTTGCTGAAAATGCTTCAAGGTGGTTTCTAGATCAGATATTTTGGGTTGTAATTGGAGTTGCATTTATAATGGCAGCTAGAGCATATAACAAAAATAACACAGTTAAAATGATTGCTTCAATTGTAATAGGTGGAGTATTATTAGTTTTTGTAAAAAATCCAACTATGCTAGAAAACTTCGGTAACTGGGTTATTGAAATATTTGGGGTGAGGTAATTGGAAGAGATAATTTTAAGAAGCTATAATAAAGTTCACACTGTAGAGCAAAATTGGTACAGCATAGGAAGTATAAAGCTTCCTGCCCCTATTAATCCATCAGTAGCAATATGTTTTTTTTCTTTATCAGTAAGTATTTTATTAATAGATCAATTTGCCAAAATACCAATACCAGGAATGATTAAGTTTGGAATTATTCCATACCTAATAACAAGAAGAATTAAAGAAAATAAAAAGGATGGAAAGAGTTTAATAAAATATTATAAATCTTATATTTCTTTCAGATTTAAGGAAAAGATTCAATATGAAAGGTTTAAACCAATTGAAAAGATAGGTAAAATTAAGTTTTTCCATTAAAAGGAGAAATAGATAGGTTGCAACCAATACCTATCTATTTTTAAGAAAATCTATGAAAAAATATTAAACAATATGTATTTTAGAGAATTTCTTAAAATTAGTCAAATTTAATAACAAGAAAATTAAAGAAAACAAAAAGGATGGAAAGAGTTTAATAAAATATTATAAATCTTATATTTCTTTCAGATTTAAGGAAAAGATTCAATATGAAAGGTTTAAACCAATTGAAAAGATAGGTAAAATTAAGTTTTTCCATTAAAAGGAGAAATAGATAGGTTGCAACCAATACCTATCTATTTAAAAAAATTTATCTAAAAAAAAAAGGTTTATCAATATATATTTTATAAAAGTTATTAAATTTAGTCAAATTTAATAGCAAGAAAAACTAAAGAAAATAAAAATTATAGAAAGACTTCAATGCCATTAAAAGGGAATAGATATGCTTAAATTAAAGCACATCTACTTTTCAGTTTAAGTGGTAATGAGAAGCTTTTCCTATTAAATTTTAAAAAAAATTTTTTAAATTAGTCAAATTTATTAAAAGGAGTGAGAAAATGTTTAAATTTCCAATTAAATATTATGATGATAATATAATATTTACCGAAGATGGTTGCTATGGAGCTTTTGAAATTAAAGGGGTAGATTATGAAAATAAAAGTAGAGATAGTAAAATAAGAGTATTAGACAATTTAACTAACTTTTTAGTAGATATAACTACTGAAGCTAAAATACTTATAATACCCACAAAGCAAGAAGTAGATAAGATTATAAGAAAAAATTATAAGGTTATGAATAAAGAAGATCCCTTAGCTGAACTAGCAGAAGTCTATAGTGAAGGCGTAATCGATTATTTAAAAGAAAAAGAAGTTACTAAAAAAGCAAAAGATGAAAATGGAAATGAAATTGAATATAGTGAAAAATCTATAGACTATAGAACTATAATTTTAGTTAAATTTGAAGATTTATCTGAGAATGATATGTTAAAGAAATTAGGACAATGTTTTGAATACCTATTAGATAGCCCTAAAAAGGCTCTAGATTATTTTTTAGGGGTTAGGGATAACAATATACTACAAAGTAAAATAGAGGCCTTTAAAAAACGTTCTGGGGCTTTTATAAGGCAAAATGAATTAAGAGTTAATTTAAAGGCTCTAAAAAATAAAGATTTGGAATGGCTTTATAGAAGAATTAATAAGAGAGGCCTTGAAAAAGAAGCTGTTAAAACAGGCTTTATTCCTTTGGCAAATTATAATTTAAGAGAAGAAACAAATGATATTGAAATAGATCCATTAACTTTAGATATTAAGTGTTTATTTGAAGGTAAAATATCAAATATTGATAGAGCTTTAAAAATATCAACGGAGGATGGAGATAGTTATCAGTCATTTTTAACACTAACAGAGATGCCTGATTTAAGATTTCCAGGAAGTGAGTATATATTTACTACTCAAGAGTTTAATTTTCCTATTGAAACTTGTATAACTATAAAAAGCTTAAGTAATTTAGAAAGTAAACACTTTGTTAATAGATCTAAAAAGAAGGTTGAATCGGAAATTAATAATGCAAATGAAGTTAATTTAAATGCCAGCGATGATACCTATATAGCCTTAGATGAAGTTAGAGATATGGAAATAGAAGTTAATTCAAGAAAGAAATTAGCAAAGACAACCATATCTTTTTGTATTTCTGCAGATAACAAAGATACTCTCGAGAATAATGTAAGTGATGTTATGACCTTTTATAAAGATTCAAACTTTGGCATTCAAAGATCTGTTGCAGATCAATTAAAGTTATATATGGAATTTATACCAGGAGCAAGTAGATATACTGAAGATTTCGTTAGAATAATGTCTTATAAAACTATAGCAGGAACTGGAATAGGGGTTAGAAGGGAACTAGGAGATGAAGAAGGCTTTTACTTAGGTGAAACTGCTATAGTATCAAGAAAAGTATTCTTAAATATGGCTAGAGCTTGCTTAGAAAATAAAAGTGCATCAGCTACTCTTTATGGGAATCTAGGAACAGGAAAAAGTTTTGCTGCTAATCTTATAGTTCTTCTTCATGTTATATTTGGTGGATATGCACTGGTTTTTGATCCTAAAAGTGAAAGGAACAATTGGATTAAGCATTTGCCTTGGCTAGAAGGCCTTATAAGCATAGTCAGATTAACAGCAGAAGAAAAGTATATTGGAATGTTAGATCCCTTTAATATCTATAGAGATAGTATTGAGGAAGCTATAGAATTAGCTGTAAACATAGTAATAGAGCTTAATAAATTAGTTCCTAAAGATGATGAATATATAGTTTTAAAAGAAGCTTCAGTTAAAATTAAAGAATCTGAAGTTAAATCTATGACAAGACTTATAGAAATACTAGAAGAATACAAAGAAGAAGATGAACTATCTCCTGCAGCAAGAAGATTAGCAAGAAAATTAAGAGCTAATAAGGAAGTTGGTATGTCAAAATTAATATTTGGTACAGGAAAAGAAGAAACTATTAAATTTGATAATAGAATAAATATACTTCAAATTGATAATTTAAAAATACCAGGATTAAATACTAAGAAAGAAGATTATACTGATGAAGAAAATTTATCAAATGTACTACTTATGATTATGGCTCAGTTTGGTAAGAAATTTGCATTAACACCAAGAAATAATTTTAAAATAGTTTTATTTGATGAATCCTGGGTATTAAAAAATTCAGTTGAAGGAATTAAGCTTTATGACTTTTTAACAAGAATGGGAAGATCACTTTTTACAGGGTGTATATTCAACGGGCATTCAGTATTAGATATTCCATCAGAGCAAATAAAAAACACAATATCCTATAAGTTTTGTTTTAGAACAGATGAAATAGAAGAAGCTAAAAGAATGTGTGAGTATTTAAAAATAGATGTTTCAGAAGAAAATATAAACATGATATTAAAATTAGATAACGGAGAGTGTTTATTTAAAGATTTAGATGGAAGAGTTGGTAAATTCAAGTTTGATCCAGTTTTCGGAGATATAACAGAAGCATTTAATACAACTCCAAAAGAAGATAAAAAAGATGAGAATGAGGAAATAGAAAATAAAGATGAAGTTTATGAAGAAAGTTAGTATAGCAATGTTCATAGCTTCTTTTTTTATACCAATAATTATTGTGTTATCAGCAATACTTATTATTGGAACTAATGTAACATCTAATAAAAAGGCAGGTCCAGTAGTACCTTCTGAAAGTGAAAAAGCCTTTATAGAAGCTATGGCTCCAGTAGCACAAGAAAGCTATAAAGAGCATGGAGTACTTCCTTCTATAACTTTAGCACAAGGAATAATAGAGTCAGCCTGGGGAAAATCAGGACTAACAGTACAAGGAAATAACTTATTTGGAATAAAGGCAGATATAAGCTGGACAGGACCTGTTATAGAAATGAATACTCAAGAATTTGTAAATGGTCAGTATATAACTGTAGTTGCAAGATGGAGAGTGTACGATAGATGGGAAGATTCTATATTAGATCATGGAAAATTTTTAAAAGAAAATATTAGATATGAACAAGCAGGAGTATTTAATGCTAAAAATTATAAAGAACAAGCAGAAGCTTTATTAAGAGCAGGATATGCAACAGATCCTAATTATTCTAATAAGCTCTGTTCTATGATAGAAAGTTATAGCTTAGATCAATATGATAATGTGCAGAATAATACGCAAACGTAAGGGGTGATAGTTTGATTGATTTTTTATATAAAAAGTATACAAACCTAAATAAGAAAAAAGTATTTAAGTTAGTAGCAATATGTGTATTTGTTTATGTTGTATTTAGGGTTTTTGAAAGGGAAGTAAGTGCAGATATCTTTGAAGCTATAGGAGAGCCAAATAACTTTACAGATTTAGTAGGAAATGGAAAATTCTTAGAAAGTCCCTTTAGATCTAATTATTATTTAGATATTAAAAGTGTAAGCTCAGGATTAAAAGGAACTTTTAATGAGTATGGCAATTGGCTTGCTAATATGCTATGGTATGGATTAACTATAATAACATATATGCTTATTATGCTTTTTAATTTAGCCTTTTCAATGGATATATCAGATATGTTTAAAGAAGTGCTAAATACAATAATGACATCATTAAAAAACTCAGTTTTTGATGAGTATTTTATTTTAATAGTTTCTATAGCATTAATTTATATTGCTATATCTTTTTTTAGAAATAACATTGGACAATTATTTAGTAGATTAGGATATATAATACTAACTATTGCAATAATGGGAATGGCAACTAAGTATTCAGCAGATATAGTTTCAGGAATGACTACCTTATCAAAGAGTATAGGAGCAAATTCTATAGTTGCAATAAGTGATAGAGAAACAACGGAAAATAATATAGGCCAAATATCAGGAGAGTTATGGGCCAGTTTAGTTCATACACCATGGTTAGAGCTTGAGTTTGATGGAAAATATAATTCACTTGAAAATAAAGATGATATAGTAAATAAAATTTTTAGTTTAAAAAAAGAATCTAATGAAAGACAAGAATATATAGATAAGTTAAACGAAGGAAATCCAGAACTATTTAAAGAAAATGCAGGCTCAGGGAGAATACTTCCAGCACTTCTTATATCAATAGTAAATATATTCAAAATGTTTGTTATGATAGTTATTGCTCTTGTTCAAATTGTCTTTCAAATTTTAACTATATTATTTGTAATAGCCTTTCCATTTTTACTTTTATTATCAATGTCACCTAGCTTTGGAGGAGTAAACTTAATATCTAATTGGTGGAATCAAATATTAGGCTCTCAATTAGGAATAGTATTAACTTCCTTCCTTTTAGGATTGCTTATAAAGATAGATGGACTTATAGCAACATATTTAGGGGAGTTAGGCACTTATGGATGGTTTGGTATAACTTTAGTTCAAACAGCAATATATATTGGCATTATACTTCAAAGAAAACAAATATTTAGAGTATTAATGTCCTTGCAAAGTAAAGTTAGTAGATCAGGTGCAGGAGTATGGCGTAATACTATGAGAACAACGGAAAAAGGTATTGATGGCTTAAAAAATGCTGGTGGAGCTGCAGCTGATAAAGTTAAAGGAAAAGCTGAAGATTTAAAAGATGCAGTAAGGAAAAAAGCCACTACCTTTGGAGATAAAGTTAGAGCTTTCAACGATGAACACTTTGATAGAGAAACTGTAGGAGATAGGATTAGAAATTATAATAAAGCTAAAGCGGAAGAACAAAGAAAATCTAGAGAATCAGCAGCAAAACAAAAAGCTACAAAAGATAATACAAGCAAAACACAATCAAGGCAAACCCAAGATATAAATAGACAAGAAGGAAAGTCTTATACTACAGATCAAAAAACAAGGCCAAATATAAGACAAAATAAAGATGAACATATGGATCAAAATATAAATCAAGCTCCTGCAGAACATAATGAAAAAAGAAATACTGAAGAGAAAGTAGAAAATATTAAAAGACCAAGTATAAATGATTTAGCAAAAAATATAAAAAATAATAATTCAAATAAAGATAATATTTCTAAAGGTGTAAAAGATAAAAATTCTAAAAATAATATTGGGGAAATAAGAAAAAATAACCTTAGAAAAACAGATAAAAAAGAAATTCCAATAAATAAAGATATATCATTAAATAGAAAAATAGAAACTGTAGAGCCTAAAGAAATCAATAGTGATAGCATAAATAGAGGAAAAAACAATATTATTGAGACATCAGTAAAAGATAACTCTAGAAATAATGATGTAGAAATAATAAAAGATGTACCTATAAGAAAAAATAATGAAGAATTGATAATAGAAAGTAGAAATGAAGATGTAGAAGCTGATGAAAGTAACACTATTATCTTAAATAAAAGCACAAATAGAAATGAGAAAATATCTAAGGATATAAATATAAAGAAGGAAAGAAAATCAACTGAAGAAAAGATAAGAAAAGTAGAAAACAATGAAAGAAAAATTATTAAAAATCAGGAAAAAGTAAAAATTAATATTAGTAATATTGATAGAGCAAAGATGTTCAGAAAAAATATTAATAATAAAAAATAAGCTTAATAAAAAAGAAAAGTAGTTAGATTGCCCCCACAAAAATCAAACTACTTTTCTCAGGTAAAGTATATATACATAAAAGAAAATAAATAAAAAAGGTACTTACCAAACTAATCTACTTCTAGAATAATCAAGCTATTTGTTTGGTACAACAGGAGAATTTAAACATTCATTTTAATTGTACTATAATTCAAATTAAAAATCAATATTATTGAAAAAATTGAATAAAATGGATAGGAGAAACTATGGTAAATCCTATCCATTTAAATGGAAAGGTAAAAATACTTTATAATTATAGCCTAAAAATAACATTCTAATTCATAATGTATAAATGATAAGACAAAAATGTATTAAATCAAAAAAGTAAAAACAAGTAACTTTATTTAGATAGAAAAAGATACTTGTTTTTATTTAAATAATAAAAAAAACATATATGATTAGGGATACTATAAAGATATTTAAATTTTATAATATTTAGAAGAGAGATTCAATGTTAAAATTTAATAAAAAATTAAAAGTGAATAGGCAGTGTCTGGAGAATAATTTTAAAGAGAAGAGTAAATAAGAAAAGTAGTTAGATTGCTCAACAAAAATCTAACTACTTTTCTTAATTAAAGTATATATTGATAAAATAAAAAAGGTAATTACCAAACTAATCTACTTCTAGAACAATCAAGCAATTTGTTTGGCGCAACGGAAAAATTCAACTATTTAATTTTAATATAATTTAAATAAGAATTCAATATTATTGAATAAATTAAATAAAATTGAATTTATTCAATAATATGGATAAGAAAAAACTAGTGTAAACCCTATCAATTTCTATAGTAAAGAAAAGCTCATATATAGATATATATGATTTAAAAACGTGAATGTGAACATTATAGGAGGAATTATGAGAAAAAGGTTGATTTTGAAAGTATTAATGAGTCTATTTATAGTATCATTAATAGGGTGTACAGATGGCAAAGAGAATAATAATGTAGTATCAACAGAAATAAATGGAGTAATAGAAATTGATTATTTTGATGTAGGACAAGGTGATTCAGCCTTGATTCAAGTAAACGGTAAAAGTATGTTAATAGATGCTGGAACAAATGATACTGAAGATACATTAGTTCAAATGATAAAAGATGAAGGAATAAAAAAGCTTGATTATGTTATTGGAACTCACCCCCACGAAGATCATATTGGTGGACTTGATAAAGTAATTGATAATTTTGAAGTTGGAGAAATCATAATGCCAGAAGTTAAAAACACAACAAAAACCTTTGAGTCAGTATTAAAATCTGCAGCTAAAAAAGAAAAGAAAATTAAAAAAGCAAAATCAGGAATGGAAATAGACTTAGGTGAAGGAACAAATGTAGAAGTTTTTTCACCAGGAAAAGATAAGTATAAAGAGTTAAATAACTACTCTCCAATTATGAAAATAACATATGGAGAAAACTCATTTTTATTTACAGGTGATGCAGAAAAGGAAGTAGAAAAAGAAGTGATAAATAATGGTTATAACTTAAAATCAGATGTGATAAAAGTTGGGCATCATGGATCTACAACATCAACAACGGAAGAATTTTTAGAGCTAGTGAATCCTGAAATAGCTGTAATATCAGTTGGAAAAGAAAATACTTATGGACATCCTGAAAAGAAGATATTAGATAGGTTAAAAAATAAGAATATAAAAATATTGAGAACTGATGAAATAGGATCAATAGAAATAATAAGTGATGGAAAAAGTATAAGTATAAATAAATAATTAATTATAGAAAGAAAGTAGGCAGCAACCAGAAAACTACCTACTTTCATATGAGAAATATATATAGAAATATGGT
>ERZ827101.2768-NODE-2768-length-14387-cov-2.753140_pt1 | contig 14387 bp, 11 predicted proteins | sample MGYA00519869_ERZ827101 | MGnify/ENA primary metagenome ERZ827101 (study PRJEB31778, sample SAMEA3449256) | human gut metagenome | biome: human gut; feature: human-associated habitat; material: faeces | place: United Kingdom | collected 2010/2012 ...
ATGGCATCAAAGACCCGTTCCAGATAGCTGGGGGACAGCAGGAAATGGATCGACAGGCAGCGCAGCGGCCTCCCCTCCACCGGGCTGATGGTCAGCCGGGTGGACGACGACGGGTTCTACCGCCTTCTCACCGAGGGGCTCGCGGAGCTGCAGGGGGTCGGCACCGTCGCCCTTTCCGATGCGTTCCGGACCATGGATCTCGCCCCGCCGCCCCGCCTGTCGGTCGGGGTGGGCCTGTCGGGCGGGCTGCTCGATTTCGAGTTCGAAACCGAGGGGCTCGACGCGGGCGAGCTGACCCGGGTGGTGGAAAGCTACCGCCGCCGCCAGCCCTATCATCGTCTGAAAAACGGCCGGTTCCTTCCCTTGGAGGGCGCGCTCGCGGAATTCGCACGGCTGGCCGACGGGCTCGAGCTCGGGGCGGGGGAGCTCGCCGCGGGGCATGCCCGGCTGCCCACCTATCGGGCCCTGTATCTCGACCGTGTGCTGCGGGACAGCGCCACCGCCGATTTCCGGCGGGACGTCCGGTTCCGCGAGCTGACCGGTGCCCTCCGGAACGCCGCCGATGCGAATTACCGCCTGCCCGCTTCTTTAGAGGAGGTGCTGCGCCCCTATCAGAAAACCGGTTACCGCTGGCTGAAAACCATGGAGCGGTACGGTTTCGGCGGCATCCTCGCCGACGATATGGGCCTGGGCAAAACCCTGGAGCTTATTTCCCTGCTGCTCGACGCCAAGGAAGCGGGACAGCCCGGCCCCTCTTTGGTGGTCTGTCCCGCCTCGCTGATTTTCAATTGGGAAAACGAGATCCGCCGGTTTGCCCCCGCCCTGACCGTCCTGCCCATCCTCGGGAACGCCGAACAGCGGGAGCAGGCCATCGCCGGGATCGGCCGATACGACGTGGCGGTCACCTCCTACGACCTGCTCAAACGGGATATCGCCCTGTATGGGGAAACCGAATTCCGCTACCTTGTCCTCGATGAAGCGCAGTATATCAAAAATCACGCCACCCAGAACGCCAAGGCGGTCAAGGCGCTGCGCAGCCGCCAGCGGTTCGCCCTGACCGGCACCCCCATCGAAAACCGCCTGAGCGAGCTGTGGAGCATCTTCGATTTCCTGATGCCGGGATTCCTGTACAGCTACAACCGGTTCCGGGATTCGTTCGAGCTGCCCATCGTCAAAAACGCCGACGCCGAGGCGCTCGACCGTCTCCACCGCATGACCGCCCCCTTCATCCTCCGCCGTCTGAAGCGGGACGTCCTGCACGACCTGCCTGAGAAGACCGAGACCATCCGCACCTCCGTCATGGGGGAGGAACAGCGCGCTCTCTATCTCGGGAACGTCCTCAAGGCCCGGGAACGGCTCGCCGACCTCACGTCCGGGAACGCGGAGAGCGGCCGGATGGTCCTGCTCGCCCTGCTGACCCGCCTGCGCCAGCTCTGCTGTGACCCCGCCCTGTGCTATGAGGACTACACGGGCGGTTCCGCCAAGCTGGAAAGCTGTCTCGAGCTGCTGCGGGAGGCCGCCGACGGCGGGCACAAGGTGCTCCTCTTTTCCCAGTTCACCTCGATGCTCGCCATTCTGGAGGAGCGGCTGCGGGGGGAGGGGATCACCTTCTACACCCTGCAGGGCTCGACCTCCAAGGAAAAACGAGCCGCCCTGGTGGAGGCCTTCAACCGGGACGCCACCCAGGTTTTTCTCATCTCCTTGAAGGCGGGCGGCACCGGCCTCAATCTGACCGGCGCCGACGTGGTGATCCATTACGATCCCTGGTGGAACCTCTCCGCCCAGGAGCAGGCGACCGACCGGGCCCACCGCATCGGCCAGAAAAACAGCGTGCAGGTTTACAAGTTGATCGCCAAGGACACCATTGAGGAAAAAATCCTGCGTTTGCAGGAAAGCAAAAAAGAGCTCGCGGACGCGGTGATCCGGCAGGGAGGCTCCCTGTTCTCCCTGTCTCCGGAACAGCTCGCCGAGCTGCTGGCGTGACAGGAAAGGAGTGACGGCCATGGCGATCCTCCAGGTAGAGCACCTGACCAAGGATTACGGGGGAGGGAAAGGGATTTTCGACCTGTCCTTCTCTATCGAAAAGGGGGAGGTGTTCGGGTTCCTCGGCCCCAACGGGGCGGGGAAGACCACCACCATCCGGCATATCCTCGGCTTTATTAAGCCCCAGGAGGGGCGCGCCGAGGTGGACGGCCTGGACTGCTGGCGCTGTCCGGATCAGATCCAACGGAGACTCGGGTATCTGCCAGGGGAAATCGCCTTTCCCGGCGACATGACCGGCACCGCCTTCATCCGCCTGATAGCGGAGCTGCGGGGACTGCGGGATATGCGCCGGGCGGAAAGCCTCATCGCCCGGTTCGAGCTCGACCCCTCCGGCCGGCTCAGGCGGATGTCCAAGGGAATGAAACAGAAAATTGGGCTGGTCTGCGCGTTCATGCACGACCCGGCCATCCTTGTCCTCGATGAGCCGACCAGCGGCTTGGATCCCCTGATGCAGCATACCTTCGTCGGGCTCATTGACGAGGAAAAGGCCGCGGGCAAAACCATCCTGATGTCCTCCCACATGTTCGACGAGGTGGAGCGTACCTGTGACCGGGTCGCCATCATCAAGCAGGGGCGACTGGTCTCCGCCATGGGGACCGACGAGCTGCGCCACGCCCGGCAGAAGGTGTATAAGCTCGAGCTCGCCGACGACAGGCAGTTCGCCGCTTTCAGGGCCGAGCCCCTCGCCTTTGCCGAGCTCCGCCCCGACAAGCGCCAGGCCAAGGTCGCGGTGCGGGACGAGGACATCAACGCCTTCATCCGGCTGTTATCCGGATACGATCTGCTGTATCTCTCCGAGGTCAAGCGGACGCTCGAGGATGTTTTCCTGGAGTATTACGGAGGTGACGGACATGTTCAGTAAAGCCCTGTTCAAGCAGGCCGTCCGCTCCAACTACAAAATTTTTCTGATTTTCCTCGCGGTGCTCTGCCTGTATCTGGCGGCCGTCTGCGCGGTCTTCACCCCGCAGGCGCTCGGGGAGATGGGGGGACTCGTCGACAGCCTGGGCGCGATGGGCAACATGCTCGGGGATATGAACAGCGTCACCGGCTTCATCGGGCAGATGTACTTCGGCCTGATCGCGGTGCTCTTTCCCATGATCTACTGCATCATCACCGGCAACCGCCTGGTCGCAGCCAAGGTGGACAGCGGCTCGATGGCCTGCCTGCTCTCCGCTCCCATCAAACGCAGCCGGATCACCGTCACCTACGCCCTCTATTTCATCCTGTCCCTGCTTCTGATGTTCGGGTTCCTGGCGGGCTTCGGCGTCGCGATGTGCATGGTTTTCCAGCCAGGCACGCTGGATGTAGGGGCTTTCCTGCTGTTCGATCTGGGCGCCTTCCTTCTCGCCTTTGCCACCAGCGGCATCTGCTACGCCGCGTCCTGCGTTTTCAACCTTTCCCGGCATTCCTTCGCCGTCGGCCCCGGGCTGCCTCTGGCGTTTTTTCTGTTCCAAATGATGTCCGAGCTGTCGGAGGACCTCGAATTCTGCCGGTATCTCTCCCTGAACACCCTCTTCAGTCCCGACGACATCCTGGCAGGCGAGGGGGTTGTTCTGCCCTTTATCCTGCTGGGGCTGATCGGCCTGGTTTTATACGCTGCGGGGATCCATGTTTTCAACCGCAAGGACCTGCCTATCTGACCCGGTCCGTACACGAGAAAGGGGAGTCCGCCATGTTCGGCAAAAACGCATCCGCCGCATACAGGCCCGGTACGGGAAAGATCCTGGGACGCGGTACGAGGAGGAGGACCTGCGGGAGATCCGGGCGTATGCGGACAGCCGTATCCAGGCCGACCCCGCTTTGTTCGCCCTCGACGAGATCACCTGGGCCGACCTGTCGATGGACACGGTTTTCGAGCGGATCTGCGGCACGGACAGCGCCGCGGGCGAGCAGGTGCTGTACGCCTGGCTGCGCTGCCCGGCGATGGAGGCGGCGGAATATGGACGGCGGCGGGCGCTGATCCGGGCGGTGGAAGCCGATCCCGACCTGCGCCTGAAGCTCCAGCTCATCCTGTCGAAGATCGGCAAAAGCCGCGCCGCCCGGACGGCCGAGACCTTCGCGCCCGGGGCACATGGAAAACGCCGCTTGGCCGCCGCACTGCTGTTGTCCGGCGGGCTGGCCGCGGCGGGGCTCGGCCTGATGCTTACGCCGGCTTGCCTGCCGGTGTTTGTGGCGCTGCTCTGCCTCAATCCGCTCTACCATATCGCCATGGTCCGGCGGCTGGACGCGCATCTTCCCGCCGTCAATAGCTCCGTGGCCCTGGCCGCGGCCTTCCAGCGCATCCTCGCTCTGGGGGATCCGGGCCTGTCCGCCTGCCTGCGGCCCTATGAGGCGGCGGGACGCCAGACCCACCGCCTCGCCCGTATGGGTGGGGTATCCTTTACGGCCAACCATGAGGTCATGCAGCTTTTGAATGGCCTGTTCCTGTTCGACCTGATCCTGTATGAGTGGCTGAAGGTCCGCCTTTACGGCCGGCGGGAAGCTGTGTCGGCCATCCATGAGGCCGTCGGCTCGGTGGACGCGGCGATCGCCGTGGCGTCGTATCGGGCCGGCGCCGGCACCGTCTGCGATCCGGAGCTCCGGTTCGGAAGGGAGGAGCCTCCCCGCCTGACCGCCGTGGATCTCGTGCATCCCCTGCTGCGCCGCCCGGTCGGAAACACCCTGGAATTGGACGGTCCGCTGCTGCTCACCGGTTCCAACGCGTCGGGCAAATCCACCCTGCTCAAAGCGGCTGTCCTCGCCGCCGTGATGGCCCAGGGAATCTGTACGGCCCCCTGCTCGGCCTACTCCGCCACGGCCTTCCGCCTCTATACCTCTATGGCGGTTTCCGATGAGCTTTTGTCCGGGGACAGCTATTTCGTCACCGAGCTCAAAGCGTTCCGGCGTATCCTGGAGGCGGCCGGGCGGGGCGAGCGGGTTCTGTGCGCCGTCGACGAGGTGCTGCGGGGGACGAACACAGTGGAGCGGATCGCGGCCTCGAGCGTGCTGCTCGAAGCGCTGGCCGGTTCCGGCGCCTTGTGCCTCGCCGCGACGCACGACGGCGAGCTCTGCACGCTGCTGGAAGCCTCCTACACCCTGGCGCATTTCGAGGAAACCCTTACTCAGGACGGCATGGTGTTCGATTACCGGCTCCGGCCGGGGGCCGCCCATACCCGCAACGCCATCCGCCTGTTGACCATCCTGGGATTCGATCCTGGACTCAGCGGCCGCGCCAAAGCCCGTGCCGACGAGTATGGACGGACCGGGCAATGGCGGGACGTTCCCGAGGACTCCTGAAGCCGGCCGGCTTGGCCGGCCTTTTTTATGGGATCGCCATCGCCGCACGACATATTTCAGCAACCTATAATATTATATTGACAATACTGTATATCGTACAGTATAATAACAGGGAAGGTGGTGTATACATGGAAGACGAACGGGACGTGATGGCTTCCCTGGCACTGGAACTGCGCAGGGGAACCCTGGTGCTCAGTGTTCTCAGCCAGCTGAGAGAATCCCGTTATGGGTATGCCCTGGTACAGAAATTGGAGAGCTGCGGGGTGCCGATCGATCCCAGCACCCTGTATCCCTTGCTGCGGCGTCTGGAAAAGCAGGGCCTGCTCGCCAGCGTATGGGATACCAGCGACAGCAAGCCCCGCAAATACTATCGGCGCACCCCGTACGGCGACGCCGTATATGAGCAGCTTCGGGCCCAATGGAGGCAGATGGCCGCGGAACTCGACCGCCTGTTGGAGGAGGAAACGCCATGACGGGAACAACCAGTCCGAGCCCCTTGATCGACCGCTATATATATGACGTGGTGCGCCGCCTGCCCAAAGACCAGAGGAAGGATATAGAACTCGAGCTGCGTGCCCTCATCGACGATATGCTGGGCGGGGCCGCGGAGGAATCCGAGGTCGCGGGTGTTCTGCAAAACCTCGGGAAGCCCGCCGACCTGGCGCGCCGATACCGGGAATCCGAGCCTTGCGTGGTGGGGCCGGAGAATTACGAGACCTACCGGCTCGTGCTCAAGATCGTGCTGATCTGCGTGGGGGTGGGGATCGCCGTCTCCGCGGCCGTGGGGTGGCTGGCCAACGGGACTGTAGGCAGCCTGAAGGACGGCATTCGCCTGGTTTCCGAAACCCTCGCCGACGGTGTTCTCTCGCTTGTCGCCGCCTATGGTTTCGTCACCCTGATCTTCGCCGTCCTGGACCGGCGGAAGGTCCGGATTGAACAGAAGGACGCCGTCTGGAACCCGTTTTCCCTGCCCCCCGTGCCCGACCGGCGCGCCCTCATCAAACGCAGCGATTCCGTTGTGGGGATCGTCTTCATGCTGATCTTCGGCGGGCTGCTCATCTTCGCGCCCCAGGTGTTCGGGGCGTGGGTCAAGGAAGGGGAGGAGATACGGGCCATTCCGTTGTTCAATCTGGATATCTGGCACATCACCATGCCCCTGATGCTGTTGGGCCTTGGCATCGCCCTGGTGGAGGAAATCACCAAGCTCATTACCGGGCGGTATACCCTGGCCGTGGCGCTTTTCAACGCGGTTTCGGGCCTGGCGAATCTCTTTATCGCGGTCATCCTGCTCAAATTCCTGCCCTTTTTGAACCCGGATTTTGCCGGTGATTTGCGTGCCGCCTATGGCTGGAGCTCGTTTTCCCCCGGCGATCTTCTCTCACATTGGGATACGGCGCTGATTCCCAACATCCTCCTTGCCGTCATCACCGCCGCCACCCTGATCGATATCGGCGTGACCACCTACCGCGCGGTCAGGTACAGCGAATCCGCGCTGTAGGGCCCGGGCTGCCATTTTGGTGCAGCAAATGCACGGCGGAGCCGCCCGGGCCGCGGTATACTCATCTCGAAAGGAGGAAACGCGATGGATTGGCTTGACAGGATGAACCGCGCGATGGATTACATGGAAACCCATCTGGCGGACGAGATATCCTATGAGGAAATCGCCAGGAAGGCCTGCTGCTCCAGCTATCACTTCCAGCGGATGTTCCCCTTCATCACCGGCGTGCCGCTGTCGGAGTATATCCGGCGCAGAAGGCTGACGCTGGCCGCGTTTGACCTGCAGACGGCCGGCTGCAAGGTCATCGACGTGGCCTTAAAATACGGGTATGAGTCCCCGGAATCCTTCACGCGGGCGTTTAAAAGCCTGCACGGGATCAGCCCGGCGGCGGCACGCCGCGTCGGGGCGTCCCTGAAAGCCTATCCCCGCATGGCCTTTCAACTATCGATCAAAGGAGATATCGAGATGAAATATCGCATCGAAACCAGGGAAGCCTTTGACGTATTCGGGATCTACGGGGAAATCAGCACCGACCGGGACAAAGCCTTTGAGGAGGTGCCGCGCTTTTGCAGACAATGCGACGCCGATGGGAGCGTCGACGGGATGAACGCCATATTGGGCCGATTCCACGATACCTCGCTGCATGCTGCCCTGTTCGACTACACGGACACCGCCTTCAAGTACATGATCTGCTACAACAAACCGGAGGGGTTGGACATCCCGCCGAAGTTCACGGTCCTTCCGGTCCCCGCCTCCACATGGGCCGTCTTCCCGGAGCCCGACTCCGGCAAGATGCAGGCGCTGTGGAACCGGATCTGGACGGAGTGGTTCCCGACTTCCGAGTACGAGCAGGCTCCGGGGCCGCAATTCGAGATGTATTACGGTATGGCCGGGCATTCCATGGGCGAAATTTGGATCCCCGTCGGCCGCAGGGAGCCTGACGCTGACTGAAAACGATCGTTTCACGACCATCCACCCCCGGGCCTCGGCCCTGGGAACTTTAAGAGCATATGTTTTTGAAAAATCTGTCATTAATATCCATTATAAAAAATAGAGTGGTCAAGGATCCTGGAATTCCCCAATATGAGGTGAGGGCCCCTTTCTCTCTTTAAAGCCCCAACCGCTTTTCAAAAAGCTCAGCCCTTCTTTCTTTTCCATAAACAAAAAGCCGGGATTTCCTCCCGGCTTTTTGCATTGGTTTTAGTTTTCCAGCGCACGCTCCAGCCAGACGCTGCCGATGTCCATGGCGTTGTACAAGCCGGTTTTCTCGCTCTTTTTCAAGATCCGTTCCTTCATGCGCAGTTCCGGGTCGGTGGAGAGGAGCTGCACCTGCACCTTGTCCGCCATCGTCATGTCGCCGACGGTTTTGGTGGAGAGAATCTGGAGCATCACCACGCATTTGTCCGCCATGTTGCCATAATACAGCGTGTTTCCGCTGCGCACGAGAGGTTTTCCTTTGTACATCAGGAAATCGGGCTTTTTGGCCTTATCCGCCATGTTTTCGCATCCTTTCCTAAAACGGGCAGGCGGGCCGCCCAAAAGGGCGCCCGTCCGCCAAAACCATTTCATTTGAAGCCGGGGAGGGGATGACTCCCCGATCCGGCCTTGCCGCAGGCCGTTGCGTCACTGATTGAGATAGGAGCGGACCAGGGCGCGCAGCAGTTCGTCCCGGTCGAGCTTGCGGATCAGGCTGCGGGCGTTGTTGTGGGTGGTGATATAGGTCGGATCCTCGGAGAGCAGATAGCCGACAATCTGATTGATCGGATTATATCCCTTTTCACGCAAAGCATCGTACACCGTGGTGAGTACTTGCTTCATTTCCTGTTCCTTATCCTCGCCCAGGGAGAAGGTCATGGTTTTGTCCAACATGGCGCGTCCCTCCTTTCCGCTGCCGCCGTGAAGGGAGATCACAGCATTTTTGCGGTATCCTTATTATACGGCATCGCGGCCCATATTTCAAGGGGCTTATGACCGCAGAATGCATCCTTTTTCTTGCAAATTCCGAAAGATTTTTTGAAGGGCGGGTTCGATGTCCCCATCCGAGAGGGTTCCGTCGGTGCCGCGGAAGCGCAGGCTGAAAGCCACGCTCTTTTTGCCCTGCTCGATCTGGGCACCCTGATAGACATCGAAAAGTTCCACACTTTCGAGATGGCGTCCGCCCGAACGGCGGATGGTGTCCTTTATCTCGGCGACCGGCAGCGCCTCGTCACAGACGAGGGCCAGATCCCGCTCCACCGCCGGATAGCGGGGCAGAGGCCGGTAGATAACCCGTTTGTCCCCTGCAGAAGCGAAGAGCGGGGGCAGCCGCAGCTCGGCTGCATAGACCCGGGTGTCCAGGCCGAAGCGCTCCGCTGTATCGGGATGCAGCTCCCCGAGCACGCCCAGCGGCGTGTCGCCCTCCGCGAGCCGGATCTCGGCCTGCCGGCCGGGATGGAGATAGGGCTCGGCGCTGCGGATAAAGGAGGCGTCCGCGCCGAAACGGGCGAGCAGGGCCTCCACGATCCCTTTGAGAGTGAAAAAGTCCTCTCCCGGCCCATACAGGCCGATGCACAGGGCCGGCACCTCGTCGGGCTGCTCGGTCAGGGGCAGGGATTTGGCTTCAAATAGCTTGCCCACCTCAAACAGCCGGGCGCCCGGGTTTTTGCGGTTTTTGTTGGTGGAAAGCACGGTGAGCATGCTGGTGATGAGCTGGGTGCGCAGGACGGCGTATTCCTCCCCCAGCGGATTGATAAGCGGGATTACCCGGCGGCGGGGATCCCCCTCCGGAAGAGCGAGCAGATCGAGGGCTTTGGCGCTGATGAAGGAATAGGTGGTAATCTCCCGCAGCCCCTGGGCCACGAGCGTGGCCTTGAGGGTATCGGTGCTCCGCAGCAGAGGCAGCTTTTTGCCCCGGGTGACCGCGCCCTCCATAGGGGTGGAAACGATGTGGTCGTAGCCGTAAACCCGCATGACCTCCTCGGCCAGATCGGCCCGCCCTTCCACGTCGTCCCGGAAGGAGGGGATGCGGCAGGAAAGGATATGATCCTTGAGCGTCGTCCGGATGGAGAGACGGTTCAGGATATCGGCCATGGCCTCTTCCGGCACATCCACCCCCAGCAGCGCGGTAATCCGGGAGGCCGGGACGGTGAGAGAGCGGTCCTCCGGCAGGCCCTGATGGCGGTCGATGGCACCCTCCACGATATCGCCGGCGTCCAGCTCGTCGAAAAGCTGGAGGGCCCGCTCCATGGCGTACTCCACCCCCTTGATATCCACGCCCTTTTCGAACCGGGCGGAGGATTCGGTACGGATGCCCAGGGCCCGGGCGGTGCGGCGGACGCTGTCCCGCCGGAATTTGGCGCATTCGAGGAAGAGATCCCGGGTGTCGTCTTTGATTTCGCTGTCCAGCCCGCCCATAATTCCGGCCAGACAGGAGGGGGCATCGGCGTCGGCGATGACCAGCATGTCGTTCGTCAGGGTATGCTTCCGGCCATCCAGGGTGGTGATGGGTTCCCCCGGCCGGGCGCGGCGGACGATGATCCGCGCGCCCCGCACGTCCCTCAGATCGAAGGCGTGCATGGGCTGGCCGGTCTCCAGCATGACGAAGTTGGTGATGTCCACGATGTTGTTGATGGGCCGCATCCCCGCCGCCCGCAGGGATGCCTGCATCCATTTCGGGGAGGGGGCGATCCGCAGGTTCTTCACCACCCTGCCGAGGTAGCGGGGACAGAGGTCGTAATCCTCTACCGTGATGCCGATGTGTTCCCGGATGTCTCCGCCCTTGGTGCGGTAGGCCGGGACAGGAGGATGAAAATCGGTGCGCAGGGCCACCGAGACCTCCCGGGCGACACCCAGGACGCTCTGGCAGTCGGGGCGGTTGGCGGTAATCTTGAAATCGATGATCACATCGTCAAGGCCCAGGATCTCCCGCATATCGGTACCGGGGGCGGCGTCCTCCCGCAGGATGAGGATGCCGTCGACCTCCGCGCCGGGGTAGTCGGCCTCCCCCAGGCACAGCTCCTCCCCGGAGCAGAGCATCCCCTCGGAGGGCAGGCCCCGCAGTTTGCCGCGCTTGATATGGGTGCCGTTCGGCAGCCGGGAATCGTGCAGGGCGGCGGGGACCAGCGCCCCCTCAAACACATTGTCGGCGCCGGTGATGATCTGGATGGGGGTGCCGCTGCCCACATCCATGTCGCACAGTTGCAGCTTATCGGCGTCGGGATGCTTCCGGAGCCGGAGGATCCGGGCGGCGACCACGTTTTCCATGGACTGCGACAGGTCCTCGATATCTTCCACTTCGAAACCCGCCATGACCATCCGGTCGCACAGTTCCTCGACCGTAACCGGGATATCGACGTAGCGTCTGAGCCAATTGAGGGATATTTTCATCGGGTTCAGCCCTTTCTTCCGTAATGTCAGGCGAATTGTTCGAGGAACCGCACGTCGTTCTCGAACAGGAGGCGGATGTCGCTGATCTTGTGCCTTGTGGTGGTCAGGCGGTCCAGGCCGATGCCGAAGGCAAAGCCGGAATAGACCTCCGGATCGATGCCGCAGCCGGAGAGGACGTTGGGATGGACCATGCCCGCGCCGAGGATTTCGATCCAGCCGGCGCCTTTGCAGACCCGGCAGCCCTTGCCGCCGCAGGCCGAGCAGGAAACGTCCACTTCCACGCTGGGCTCGGTGAAGGGGAAGAAGGAGGGGCGGAACCGGACCTTGGTTTCCGGCCCGTATATCTCATGGGCGAATTCCTCGAGAACCCCTTTCAGGTCGCACAGGGTGATGCCCTTGTCCACGACGAGGCCCTCCACCTGATGGAAGACGGGGGAATGGGTGGCGTCCACCTCGTCGGCCCGGTAGACCCGTCCGGGACAGATCATCCGGATGGGGGGACGGCGCTGTTCCATGACCCGGATCTGGGCCGCGGAGGTCTGGCTGCGCAGCAGCAGGTTCTCCGCGAGGTAGAAGGTATCCTGCATATCCCGGGCGGGATGGTCTTTAGGAAGGTTGAGCGCCTCGAAGCAGTAGTGCTCCGTCTCCACCTCCGGGCCGTCCACCACGTCGAAGCCCATGGGTTGGAAGATCCCCACCAGCTCTTCGAGGACCAGGTTGAGGGGATGGAGGCCGCCGGCGGGCACCTTTTTGCCCGGCAGGGTGACGTCGATGGTTTCGTCCTTCAGGCGTTTTTCCTGCAGGGCGGCGCGGATAGCGGAGGCCCGCTCCTCCACCGCCGACTCCAGTCGGGAGCGCAGCTCGTTGACCAGCTGGCCCATGGCGGGCCGTTCCTCCGCCGGCAGGGCGCCCATGCCCCGCAGCAGGCCGGTGAGCTCGCCTTTTTTGCCCATATAGCGCACGCGGAAGTCCTCCAGCTCTTTCGGGGCGTGGAGCTCCCCGAGCTCATGCAGGGCCTGTTCCCGCAGGGCTTGTAGCTTCTCTTTCATCGGTTGACCAGTCCTTTCATACAGGGTAAGACAAGGGAAAAGAAAACGCCCCCGTCCCCAAAAGGGACGAAGGCGACAGTCTCCGTGGTACCACCCAGTTTCCCGCGCCGAGACGCGCAGGCACTCTATGGCCGATATCGGGGCCGTCCGTCAGCACCTACTGCCCAGATTCGATGGCCGGGGTTCGGCACCGCCGCTCAGGAGCGAACTTCCTCCAACTCTTTCCGCGGGACGCTTACAGCCGGTGACGTCCCTCTCTGGCGCGGCAGGGGATTGGCCTACTTTCTCCTTCATGGCGTTGATAATATTTTATATAGTATACCACCGATATCCCAAATAATCAAGAGGGATTTTTTTCGCCGTGATACTCGGCAAAGGATTGGGAGGTGTCTGCATGTCTGGCTTGGCGAACTTGCAGGAAAAAGCAAATACACACCCAAAAACGATTGGAATTGTTAAATTTAACACAGAGAAATGCAAAAAACGCTTGATTCCGCAGTGGCACTGGGATAAAATAAGATGTCGGCGGCCTTGTGGGAAAGGCGGCGGCTAATTGAAACGGAGACGGGCCGTGGGGCCCTTCTCCCGGTATAAGGAGCAACGATCCTATGTGTGGTATTGTGGGATTCATCGGCTGTAAACCGGCTGCGCCCCTCCTGCTCGAGGGACTGGCCAAGCTCGAATACCGCGGGTATGATTCAGCCGGCATCGCGCTGGCAGGAGAGAACGGCGTGGTGATTCACAAGGCGAAAGGACGCCTCGGCGTGCTGCGGGAGATGATCGGGGATGGTGCCGGCCTGCCCGAAACGGCGGGGATTGGGCATACCCGTTGGGCGACCCACGGAAAGCCCAGCGACGAGAACTCCCATCCCCACCGCAGCGCAAGCGGCCGGTTCGCTGTGGTACACAACGGTATCATTGAAAACTATGCGGCGCTCAAAAAGGAGATGCAGGAGGAGGGCGTCGTTTTCCTGTCCGAAACCGATACCGAGGTGATCGCCCACCTGATTGAAAAGGCCTACGCCGGCGACTTCCTGTCGGCCGTGCGGGCGGCCGTCGCCCGGCTGGAGGGCTCCTACGCCCTGGGGGTGCTCTGCAGCGAGCATCCGGATGAGCTGATTGCGGTACGGCGGTCCAGTCCCCTGGTGGTCGGCCTGGCGAAGGAGGGGAACTTCATCGCTTCCGACGTGCCCGCCGTTCTTTCCCATACCCGCCGGTTTTATCAGCTTGCGGACGGCGAAACGGCGGTGCTGCGGCGGGATGGGGTGACGGTGTTCGACGGGGCGGGCCGCCCTGTTCAAAAGGTGGAGATGCAGGTCACCTGGGACGTCTCCAGCGCGGAAAAAGGGGGCTATCCCCATTTCATGATTAAGGAGATCATGGAGCAGCCCCAGGCCCTGTCGGCCACGATTTCGCCCCGGATCAGCCCGGAAGGACGGATCGTGCTGGATGGGATTTCCCTGACCGCCGCGCAGCTGAAGAAAGTCAGCCGCATCTATATCGTGGCCTGCGGCTCCGCGTATCACGCGGGGGTGGTGGGCAAATACGTGCTCGAAAAGCTGACCCGTATCCCGGTGGAGGTGGACCTGGCGTCGGAATTCCGGTATCGGGACCCGATCGTGGATTCCAGAACGCTGGTGCTGATCATCAGCCAGTCGGGCGAGACGGCGGATACCCTCGCCGCTTTGCGGGAGGCGAAAAAACGGGGGGCCCGGGTCCTGTCCATCGTCAATGTGGTGGGCAGCTCGATCGCCTCGGAGAGCGACGACGTGTTGTATACCTGGGCGGGGCCGGAAATTTCGGTCGCTACGACCAAGGCGTATTCGACTCAGCTGACCATGCTGTACCTCATCGCTTTTTATATTGCGGAGAAGCTCGGACACATCGACGACCGGGATCTCCGCCGCCTGCTCAGCGCTCTGGTACGGCTGCCGGACATGGTGTCGGGAATTCTCCGTCAGGCTTCCGAAATCGAGCAATTGGCCCAGCGGTATGCCTATCTCGAGCATGCGTATTTCATCGGGCGGAACCTCGATTATGCGGTGGCGCTGGAGGCCTCCCTCAAGCTCAAGGAGATCAGCTACATCCATTCCGAGGCATACGCCGCGGGAGAGCTCAAACACGGCACCATCTCCCTCATTGAGGAGGGGACGTTT
>ERZ827101.2772-NODE-2772-length-14365-cov-2.820196_pt1 | contig 14365 bp, 10 predicted proteins | sample MGYA00519869_ERZ827101 | MGnify/ENA primary metagenome ERZ827101 (study PRJEB31778, sample SAMEA3449256) | human gut metagenome | biome: human gut; feature: human-associated habitat; material: faeces | place: United Kingdom | collected 2010/2012 ...
TACCTGGTCCGGTTATATTCACTCCCGGCGCTGCAAAATCCGGTTTAATAATTCCATCTCTAGTATAACCTCTCCCCGAATTAATATCAACCGCATTCTCATCACTGTTATAATAGGCAACGGTCATTGCCTGTCTGCTTGTTCCGGGCTCTGTAAGCGTGTTATCCGGATTCGCTTCAAGGAAATACACTTCCCCGCTTAAGAACTCTTCCATGGGAAGCCACATGTGATACTCGCCCTCCGACATCTGTATCGGTTCCACATTAATTCTCCATATTCCCGGCGCCGGATTGCGAAACCGCATAAAAATAAGCTGTGAATCGTTATTCTCAAGAAACAGACGATATTCTACATCTACTTCCGTCCGTTCAAAGGTAAATACAAAGTGATAGCGATATCCCTGTCTTAAAGACACTTGTCTTGTACGCTCCCCGGAAGGCGATGTGATAGAGAGTGTCACTACATTCGGAAGCGCTGACCAAAGCTCTGTCACAAAACCAGTGACCCCATTCCCCACCCGGATTTCTGCCGAAGATGTACTGTTTCTGTCTGCAAAGCGGTGATAATAATGATGCCTTTTTGCTGCTTCATTTCCCGTTCCGATCACGACACTGCGATTTAACACACGAGAATAAAAGTCCAAGATCAGCGATAGGGGTGTCGTCCCGTTATGCCCTCCGAAATTAGTTCCGAGGGCAATGCAGATTACAAGCGGCATCTTCCTCTGCTGCGCCAAATGATTCAAATATTTAATCCCCAACATAATATCATTTTCCTGATAACAAAGCGCATCTTCCCGAATTGCGTAAAAATCTTTCAGATACTTCTTTGCCTCTTTCAGTTTTACTACTGCAATGGATGCCGCCGGAGCAGCCCCAAGAAATTGCTGTTCCAGATCTGCACCTCCCGCCGCCACACTTGCAAGAAATGTCCCATGCCCATGTAAATCCTCACTGGGTACAATGTCGAGGGGATTTTCTGCACGAAGCGCCCGGTTGATTTCCTCTTCCGTGTAGGCGCTTCCATATTCCAATCCTTCCGGCGACATCCCTGTCTGTATCGTCTGATCCCAGATACCGACAATTCTCGTTTTCCCTTCTGCATCAAAAAAAATGGGATTGCTGTAGTTAATTCCTGTATCTACGAAGCCGATCATCACATTTTCTCCAAGTAATTTTAATGTCGGATAATTCTGTACCGCTGTTACCCCGGCATCTTCCAGCGCTTCCATATCAAGGAGACTGTAACAATCCGGTATGGAATTGTACCAATAGCGTTCCAGCGTAAGTGGTTCCAGATCCAAGCGGTTGACATACGCTGCATAAAAATCAAAATCCATCTCCTGCATACACATATCTCCGCTATCAACGCCAAGCACTTCCTGACTTCTATTCGGTGGAAGGATAAAATCCCAATAATCCTCTGACAGAATCTTCTCTTTACAGCTTATCTGGCTTGCATGAAATTTGTTCATATAAAAACTGCCTCATATACTTTTGCTTTAAGTATATGAGGCAGTTTGCTATCCATGCAAATGTTTATTTAACAAACGCTCAATGATCTCTACCGATTCTTCAATTCCATAGCTTGCACTGTTAAAACAGATGTCATAGTTTTCAGCTGCGCCCCATTTCAATCCGGTATAATTATGAAAATATTTTGCATGCTTTTTATCATATTTCTTTAACTGCTTTACAGCTTCTTTAAAACCAATCCCCTGTACCTCCATAATACGGTGCACGCGCTGCTCAAACGGAGCAGTGATAAAAATACTCACATGAGGGATTCGGTTATTGGCAAGGATGACATCCGCACAGCGTCCCATGACAATGAAGTCCTCCTCTTTTGCCATTTTGCACAGAAGATCACTCTGATTGAAGAAAATTGCATCCGCTTTCTTAAGTCCGTGATAGCGGTTAAATTCTCTCAGACGTTCTTTGAGCCCCTTCGAAGATTCAAAGCCCTTCTGATATTTATTCGCCATCATTCCGCCCTGTGTATCTTCTTTGGCATGAATCCCATAATCCTCTGCCTTCTCCACTTCCAGTCTTTTTAATACTTCACTGAAGATCTCCACATCATAATAATTGATATGAAGAGCATCTGCCAAAGCAAAGCCGATGTCATTTCCCGCACTCCCCTGTGTTCGTCCGATACAGATGACCAAATGATCGTCTTCTTTAAATTTTTGATGAAGATTGGCAGTATTTAACTTTGCACGTTCTTCATTAATGATATCTACCTGACCAAATGTATTAGGAAGCGCTGCAACTTCTTTTAAAATCGCATCGTATTCTGTCATCACTTTAGACTTATCTTCTTTATTTTTAATGGTTCTTGCCATATTACTGATTAAGGCAAGCTCGCTTCGAAGCAGATGTCCCTGCGGGCGGATCATCATAAGCTCTGCCAGATTCTCCACGCAGATCTTTCGCTCTTCGGAAAATGCGCGTCCAAGAGAAGAGCCGACGCATCGATACACTTCTAAATCCAGATCATAGATCCGTTCCGCGATTTCCAGACATTTTTTACGTTTATCTTCCATATCCGCTCTCCCTCCTTACATAAAGAATACCAGACTGTCCACAAGGAACACCGGCACCAAAAACATCAAGGACCATAACATGTATCCGAAAAAAGAAGGCATGTTAATACCGTTTTCATCAGAAATAGACTTCACCATAAAGTTCGGCGCATTACCGATATAAGTATTTGCTCCCATAAATACTGCTCCACAGGAAATTGCAGTCAGCATCTTCACGGACACGGTTCCCACCGTTGTTGCCATTCCACTCGTAAATCCAAGCGTGCCTGCGGTAGTAAGAAATACAAGATAGGTCGGTGTATTATCAAGAAAGCTTGAAAGTGCGCCGGTCGCCCAGAACATCTGCAGTGGCTCCTTAATTCCAAGTTCCGCACCATGCGCCTTCAAAAGCATAAGCGCCGGCTGCATCGTAATGAAAATACCAATGAACAGCACTGCAACCTCCTGAATTGCTCCCCATGTAAAATGGTTTCTTGTACGAATCTTCGCATCGGTTGTTTTAAAGGACAAGTATGCCGCCAGCAAGATGATCACAATTTCAATCAGTGAAGCATAACTCAGTGTCACCTCTCCAAACACATGAATCCCCAGCGGATTACCGGAAGCATCCTGAAATGCCGGCATATTCGGCAAAGTACCACTTAAAATAACTGCTGCCACGATCATAACAACAAAGATTAAATTGTGAAGACCATCAATCTTAAAATCTGTTCCCGGTTTACTGATGTCCGGTTTCAATCCTCTTGCAATATCTTTGCGGTAAGCTCTGCGATCGAGGAAATAGAATACCGTCAATAAGATCACTGCATTAAAGATCAATATTTTGAATAAATGCATACTCCAGAAAAACGGAACTCCTCTCATAAATCCCATAAGAAGCGGCGGATCTCCGATCGGCGTCAGACAGCCGCCCATATTGGATACGAGGAAAATGAAAAACACCATAATGTGACGTTTTCTTCTTCTCCATGAATTCATTTTCAACACCGGACGCACAAGAAGCATACTTGCTCCCGTCGTGCCGATCACACTTGCAAGTAGCGTACCAAATCCCAGAAGTGCCACATTAATTCTCGGCGATCCTGCAAAGTCACCTTCCAGAGTTATGTTACCTGCTACGCAAAACAGTCCAAATAACAGGACAATGAACGTCAGGTAATCATTTAACACACACTCCAATACTGTTTCCACTGAAGTTGCCGGTCCATTTAACACTGCAAACGGGATAATAAATAGCAGGGAACAAACAGCCACCACAAGCGGTTGATTTTTCTCCCACCATTCTCCTTTGACCAAAGGAAGCACTGCAATGCAGAGCAAAAGCCCTGCAAATGGAATGCAGAGCCATGCCGGTACAGCTAATTCTATCATATTCTCCATTTAGTTTTCCCCCTGCTGTAGTCTCGGAACATCCTGACCGCGCAATGTAATGATCGGGCCGCCTGTTCCTTCAATATATTCTTTCGTAATAACTACATGTCCAATACTATCGTCTTTCGGAATCTCATACATAATATCAAGCATAAATTCTTCAATGATCGCACGGAGCGCACGAGCGCCGGTATCTTTCTCCATTGCTTTTTTCGCAATAGCACGAAGCGCACCTTCGTCAAATTCCAGATCTACCTCATCCAATGCAAGCAACTTCTGGTACTGTTTGAGAATTGCATTTCTTGGTTCTTTTAAAATCTTGATCATCATATCTTCGTCCAGACCTTTTAAAGTGAACACGATCGGAAGACGACCAAGGAACTCCGGAATCATGCCGAAATTTCTCAAATCTTCGATCGTCACTTTCTCAAGAATCGTCTTATCGCGATCATATTTATCCTTCAGATCTGCGCCAAAACCAATGGACGCCTGTTTTGTCAGACGTTCTTTGATGATTCCATCCAGATCCGGAAATGCACCGCCGCAGATAAACAAAATATTTCTTGTATTGATCGTAGTCAAAGGCACCATCGCATTTTTACTGTTTGCACCAACCGGAACTTCTACATCGCTTCCTTCCAGAAGCTTCAACATTCCCTGCTGCACAGATTCACCGCTTACATCTCTTTGACTTGTATTTTTCTTCTTCGCGATCTTATCGATCTCATCAATGAAAATAATTCCCTGTTCTGCCTTCTCTACATCGTTGTCTGCTGCCGCCAACAATTTCGAAACTACACTTTCAATATCGTCGCCTATGTACCCTGCTTCTGTAAGAGAAGTCGCATCCGTAATAGCAAGCGGCACGTCCAGAAGTTTTGCCAAGGTCTTCACAAGATACGTTTTACCGGAACCGGTAGGTCCGATCATCAGCATATTAGACTTCTCAATCTCAATATCGTCCATCGTATCTGTAGCCACGCGTTTATAATGATTATAAACTGCAACAGAGATTACTTTCTTTGCATACTCCTGCCCTACCACATAATCATCCAGTTTTGCTTTGATCTTATGAGGTGCCGGAAGATTTTTGATATCGATCAGAGGCTTTCTCTCTTCCCCTTCTTTTTTCTTCTTCAGCTTCTGTTTCTTCGGAATCGCCTGTTCCAGATCAGACATATTCATAATCTGGATTCCCGGCATGTTCATAAGCTGGCTATAGTCAATATTTCCATTATTCATAGCGTCAAAGCTCTTCTGCATACAGTCACTGCACACAGAAATGTGATTCGGAAGGTCTATCATCTTTCCCGCCACACTCTCCGGACGTCTGCAAATAAAACACACCTTTTCGTATTCGTCATCCTTCTCATCTGAGGACGGTTCTACGCTGACAGTTTCGACTTTTTCTACTTCTTGGTTCTGGTCGTTTGGATTTTCCTGATCAGACATACTATCCCTTCTTTCTCCTTGTTCTTTCTATCCATTGTTCTTTGTCATCTCAATAAAATCCTCTTCCGAAATAATCGGTATATGAAGTTCATTTGCCTTCTTATTCTTAGAGGATGAAGATGTCACATCATTGTTAATAAGATAATTCGTCTTGGAAGTCACAGATCCCGTCACTTTACCACCCAGACTTTCAATCAATTCCTTTATTTCACCGCGATTGGCAAAATGTGTAACACTTCCGGTAATCACAAAATTTACACCGGCAAAAATCTGCTCCGACTGCTCCGCCACTTCTTTTGGAATCTCAAGTTCCTTTAAAAGCTTCCGGAACCGCTCGATATGACGCTGGTCTTTAAAATATCCGGCAAATGCCTCTGCAAGCACAGGACCAATACCGGAAATCTCGTTCAAACGCTCTGCGTCTGCATGGATGATCTGCTCCACATCATACTGAAATTCTCGACAGATCACTTTCGCATTGGCAAGTCCGATCCCTGCAATACCAAGTCCGTAAATAACTTTCGGAAGCGTTGTATGTCTTGCCTTTTCTGCACTTGCAATGAGATTGTTATAAGATTTCTCACCAAAACCTTCCATCGACTGAATCTCTTCCTTATAATGGTCTAAGTGAAACAAATCGGAAAACTCTCGAATATATCCTCTTGCAATAAATTTCTCAAGGGTAGATTCAGACAGCCCTTCAATATTCAGCGCATCTCTGCTCACAAACAGTGCAAATGCTTTCACATGCTTTGCCTGACAATCCTCATTGAGACAATATAAGGCTTTTGCATTTCCTGCCTGTTTGATCTTCGTTTCACCCCCGCACACCGGACAGCGCTTTGGAATATCTTTCACGCCGCTCTTTGTCAGATTGCGGGCAATCTGAGGAATGATCATATTCGCCTTATAAACTTCAATCTCATCACCCACGCCAAGCTTGAGTTCTTCCATAATACTGATGTTATGCACACTGGCGCGGCTCACGGTTGTCCCTTCCAACTCCACCGGCTCAAAAATTGCCACCGGATTGATAAGCCCCGTCCTTGACGGACTCCACTCAATCTCTGTAAGTTTCGTCCTTCGAATCTCGTCTGCCCACTTAAAAGCATAGGAATCACGCGGAAATTTGGATGTTCTTCCAAGAGAACGCCCATATTCCACATCATCATATACTAACACAAGACCGTCCGATGGGAAATCATTTTTTGCAATTTTTTCCGAAAATTTAATAACTGTCTCTTCCACCGTCTCTTGGGTCACTTCTTCATATTCTACCACATCAAAGCCTTGACTTCTTAACCACTCCATCTGACATTTTCTGGAATTATGAAAGTCTACATCCTCTGCCTGCACTAAGGTAAACGCATAAAACTTTACATTTCGCTTCGCTGTGATCTCATTATTTAACTGACGCACAGAACCACTGCACAGATTTCTTGGATTCTTGTATTTTGCATCCACATCCTCGATTTCTTCATTGATCTTCTCGAAATCGCGATATCCGATCACTGCCTCACCGCGCAGAATGAGTTCTCCGTCATAACTGATCTTAAGAGGAATATTTTTAAAGACTCTGGCATTGTTCGTAATCACTTCGCCGATTTCTCCATTTCCTCTCGTGACTGCTTTGTATAATTCTCCGCCCCGATAAGTGAGTACAATCGTAAGACCATCCATCTTCCATGACATAAGCGCTTTCTTATCTCCTACGAATGCTTTCAGATCTTCCACATCCTTCGTCTTGTCCAGAGACAACATAGGACGCTCATGGCGCTCCTTTGGAAGTTCACTCAAAACTTCGTATCCCACATTCACAGTAGGACTGTTAGACAACGTAATTCCCACTTCGTCTTCCAGCTTTAACAATTCATCATAAAGCTTATCATAATCATAATTACTCATGATCTCCTGTGCATCTTGATAATATGCCTTCGACGCTTTATTTAACAGTTCCACTAATTCCTGCATTCGCTCCTGCTTGTTCATATAATTCCTTTAACTCCTGTTTTGATAATTTTCTTACTTCTCCCGATTTCAGATTGCCAAGTGTAATATTCATGATCCGCACTCTTACAAGTCGTTTCACTTTATAGCCCAATGCCTCACACATTCTTCGAATCTGGCGATTAAGCCCTTGCGTCAATACAATGGTAAATGTATATTTTCCAAGCACCTCGACCTTACAAGGTCTCGTAACAGCATCCAGATTCTTTTCCTTATCTGTAATGCGAACTCCCCGCTCCATTTTCTCTTTGAAGTCTTCTCCAAGAGGCCGGTCCACCGTCACTTTATACTCTTTTTCATGACCGTATCTTGCACGCATCATTGCGTTAATAAGATCTCCGTCATTAGTCATAATGAGAAGTCCTTCCGAATCCTTGTCCAGTCTCCCCGCATAAGTCACACGCACCGGATAATTGAGAAATCGGATAATATTTTTCTTCTCACGCTTGTCTTCCGTGCATACAATTCCTGCCGGCTTATTGACTGCCAGCACAATTTTCTCACGTCCTGTATGGATCAGTTTCTTCCCCACGCGGACTTCATCTTCATCACTTGCCTGCATGCCTGTAACTGCCTTCTTGCCATTTACCGTCACCTGTCCGCTTTCAATGAGCCGGTCCGCCTCTCTTCTCGAACAGACTCCGGCTTCACTTAAATATTTATTTAACCTCATAGTTCTATCTCTCCACAGATTTACATCTTTTTGTATCTAACATCTTAAAGAATTATTATAACATATTAGTGCATTTTTCCGCCAGTATTGTTATAATATTCTTAGCAACAGTTCTGCATATCTGCCATAAGCGAGGATTTAGCCACGTATGTGGCAATATAGGCTGCGCAGCAGCTAATCCGAGCTGTTATGGCTGAACTGTTACGCATCTTTTGACCTTAACATCATTCTCAAGGAGTTTCTGTACATATGATTACCATATCTCTGAAAACAAAACCAAGTATGTCACATCTTCTATTAAAAGACACATTCGACCAATTTTCTTTTATAGAAGGTGAGATCACTACATTTAATAAATTTACCATTGATGGATATTTACAAAAAGATTTTTTTGAAGAGAAGCCGGAAGATTCCCACGCACACTGGAAAGACGTGAGGGAATTCTGTTTTCAGATCATCCGTGGAAAACGGACGCCTCTTAGCTTCAAAATTATTCTGTCACTGGCGCCGGAGAACTTTCCTACTTTCTTGACTGACCAAAATATTACCGGTTTCCGACCGGAAGACATTCAAGGGATGTATTTGAATCTCTCATATGATGGTTTGAATCTTGTATGTATTACCGGAATTTCTATGAAAACATTTACGATGGACAAGTCCTTGGAGCGGGCATGGGATGAAGCATCACAAAAAAAGCTTCTGGAGCTGGAACTTGTCGTGTAAAAAAGGAGGAACTCTTCTATGAACAAACTTCCACAAATATCCGAGGCTGAATTTGAAGTTATGAAAATTGTATGGAAGTATGCGCCTATCAGCACAAATGAAATCACTGAAAAATTATTGCAAACGACTAGCTGGAGCCCCAAGACGATTCAGACTCTGATCAAGCGTCTAGTAACAAAGGGCGTTCTTACTTATGAAAAGCAGAGTCGTGTCTTTGTCTATACTCCAACGGTAAAAGAAAACGAATATATTAACCAAGAAAGTAATTCCTTTCTTAACCGCTATTACGATGGCGATATTACTGCAATGGTATCTGCTTATGTGGAAAATGACCGCTTATCGGAAGCAGAGCTTGACACACTTCGTGCGCTCCTTTCACAGAAAAAAGAGTAGGAGGAATCTACCATGACTGATTTTATGATTCGATTTGGCATCTGCAATTTATTCCTCTGCAGTATCATCGGCATCCTTCTTCTTGCCAAACGTCTGTTCAAAAATAGTCTGTCCAGCCACATGCAGTATCATCTTTGGTTTTTGCTGCTCGGTCTTTTGGCCGTTCCTTTTTTACCGTTTCGTCTTTTTAAGCTTCCTCAAATAATATTATGGTTTCAAAATCTGAGCATATCTCCTCTTTCTAAAACAAAACATACAATAAAAAAAGCGATAAATGAAAGTCCCACAGTCAGCAGCGCTTGGATGGAAGATTTTACACTTTCTGTCGATCATCAAACAACTACATTTATCGGCTGGTTTCTGTTTGTAATCTGGTTATCGGGTATCCTTACAACACTTATAATCCTAGCAAAATCAGTTCTTCGCCTGCGTGATTTAAAGAAGTCTTCTCTTCCGCTTCAAAGCCGGAAAATTCAGAATCTATATATTCGTTGTCTGAACGAATCGGGCATTACAAGGGAAATTCCTATATATAGCACGGTTTTTCTAAAATCACCTATTATCACAGGATTATTTAGACCGTGCATCTATTTTCCCATTCATCTTATATCGGATGATAACGAAGCGGATATAAGATATATGCTATTACATGAATTACAACATTATAAACACAAAGACGGAGCTATAAATGACTTGATGAACTTTGCCAAAATTATATACTGGTTCAATCCGCTTGTCCGATATGCACTAAAAGAAATGAAGAATGACTGCGAGATTGCCTGCGATACTTCTGTTTTAAACATATTAAAAGTCAGTGACTACATGGCTTATGGCAACACATTGCTTCATTTTACCGAAAAGATTTCTCTTACCCCCTTTCCCTTTGCCTCCGGCATAAGCGGAAACATGAAACAAATGAAACGAAGAATTATGAACATTGCCTCTTACGAAAAACCGACACTAAAGAAACGATTAAAGGGGATTGTTGCTTTTCTATTAACGTCTGTTCTTCTCTTCGGACTTGCACCATTTGTTTCTACCTATGCAGCGGATGAAACGCACTATCAACAGAACGTTTCTCAAAAAAATGTTTCCAAAATAGACTTTTCCGATTATTTCGGAGAATATGAAGGCTGCTTTGTTCTATACGATTTAAAAAATGACACTTGGAAAATACATGATAAAGAACGCGCGTCTTTGCGCGTTGCACCAAATTCTACTTACAAAATATATAGCGCTTTGTTTGGGTTGGAAAATGACATTATTACACCTGAAAGTTCTCTGATCCAATGGAATGGCGAAAACTATCCTTTCGAAGCATGGAATAAAGACCAGACACTGCAATCCGCCATGACTTCTTCTGTCAATTGGTATTTTCAATCCATTGATGAACAACTTGGCGCCGACTCTATTCAGAATCACCTACAAAAAATCGACTATGGAAATAAGAATTTAAACGGTGATTTTTCTTCTTATTGGATGGAATCGTCTCTGAAAATTTCACCTATAGAACAGGTGGAACTTCTAACCAAACTATATAATAACGACTTAGGATTTGCGCCTGAAAATATAAACGCAGTAAAAGACTCCATTCATATTGCTTCTTCTGATACCGGTGACTTCTACGGAAAAACCGGAACCGGTCGAGTGAATGGAAAGGATGTAAACGGTTGGTTCATCGGTTTTGTTGAACGTGCGGATAATACATACTTTTTTGCCTCCAATATCCATGCAAAAAATCATGCAGATGGCAGCACCGCAGCAAAAATAGCCATGACTATTTTATCAGATATGAGAATCTGGAAATAACAAAGAATGTTACATAAGAAAGCTCGGGAAAGGTTCCGTATAAACGGTTCTTTACCCGAGTTCTTTTTATACTACTCTATCGATTGTATAATCCCCTCATACTCCCATGTAATTCCTTGATCCACCGATTGAAACACGATTCCATTGCTTTCGCCCACCTCTGTTGTAACCATTACTTTCAACCTATCTCCATCTCTCTGCGGCATGTGGAAATAATCGTAATCTTCCACCGTATATCCGTATTCTTCTGCAACTTGCGGCAATTCTGTTACCGTCCCCATAGGAAACTCTATTCTTTCAAAAGAAACTCCTCCATCTCTAGTCACATATAACCCCGAATTCGACTGTGATGCCCCTGTAAGTCCAATCACTCCAAACTGCTCGTCAAAAAATAGCAACCCTTCCGTCACTCCGATTTGCCCGCCAAATGGATCTTCGTTGATTCTTTCCCATGTTTCCCCTGCATCCACACTCTTTTCCAGCACATAGAATCTACTTCCGGCTGCAGCATCAGCAACCACCAAACGCCATCCGGTCTTTTTATCCATGAAAAAATACATCGTTCCGTCACTTTGGTCAATCGTCCAACTCTCTGTATCCTTCGCTTTTTCCACCTGCTGACCTGTATTTTTTTGCTTTACTTCTTCTTTACTAATATATTCCGGCTCCATCATATAGCGTACCGGCGTCACGCTCTCCACTTCCGGCATATGAAGAGACACCTCAAATCCGATAATTTCACCTCCATTTCTAAGCTGTTTGAAAAATTCGTCTCCCTCTATGGCTCCATATCCATCTTGTTCTTTAGAATTTCCTTCGATATACCGCAGACCTTCCTCTGTTTGAAACGCCCTTCGTCCCATATAAAGAATCTCGTATATTTGCGATTGTCCGCTATTTTCTGCCCATTCCTTTACCTGATTTTTCCAGTCTGCTTTTTTCAAAATCTCTATCATCGGGGACAAACGCATATCTTCCTCATATTCTCCATTTACATTTCCATCTATCCAGACTGTCATCATATCGCCTTTTTTGGCATTGTACTCAATGAGGTATGTATGTTTCTTTCCTTTCTTGTCCTGTCCGTACAAAAAAGTGTCAATATGCTGAATCCTTCCTGCTTCATCAAAAGATATCTGAAATTCATTCGATATATAAAGCTCCTCCGGCAGCTTTAATTCCTCCTCTAAGTCCGACAGAATTCCTTCAACTCCGCTTTCATATAGATTGTTATGTTCCAACATAATCTCTTTTTTGTGTGTCCATTCATACACTTTCCAAGACAATGCGCCATTGTATGGAATTGCAGAGTAAATAATGCGTCCTCCAAAGAATATTGTCGCAGCAAAAATCACTGCAAGTTCTATATAAACAATCTGCTTTCTGGACCTATCCACAGAATCTACTTTTTTATACCGCTTCCTACCGATCATCCATATTAAAAATGTACATGCAAGCCACAATATCACAACAGCCAATTTAAATACATGGCTTCGCAGTCCTCCATATTGACATAAGTGCCATAATTGATAAAGCGTGGCAATGTAAAATACCAAGCTTAGTTTTCCACAAATCTTATAAATGTACGACATTATAATCCCTTCTTTCCATCAAGTATTTTATACCTTCTATCTTCCATCACTTTCCTCCATACTGCGCCTCCCACTCAGCTCTTGTCAAGCGTGGTTTATGCCATGCTATATCCTGATCCTTCATAGGTTCCACAATTCGATTTGCCACGTATTTTATTTCTCCGCCTGAGGTCTCCCGCACAGTCACTTCATGTGTATATACTTTAGAAATTCCTCTATATGGAAATACTGTATTCACCTTCAATGTAAGTGTCCCATTGGCATTTTTCTTATATTCTGTTACCTCTGGATATGGGTACTCAGGATATTCTACTTCCTCCAAACCTCTTGGTTTATATTCATATCGCTTTTCTTCCGGATGATACACAGTCTTGGATTGCAGTATTTCGCTGCTGATTTGAAATTTTGACATGATCGTCTGTTCAAATTCTTCCTTCGGAATCATATAGACCGCACAAGTTTTCATGCCATTGTCTGAGGTATAATAAGCCGATTCATTCACAGGCTGTGGATGAAACACATCAAATAAGTCATAGAAATCTAACTCTCCAAAATCCTCCTCGCTCCAATTTTCCAGAAACATGTTATTACATGCATATCCCACGGGAAGTAAATATTTACGATTCAGCTCCCGACATGTTTCATCCAAAGGAAGTACCCTGTATGCTGTATATTCCATCATCTTATCTCTCGTAATTTCATAGGAGCCCTTTAGCGTCAACTCTCCAGAAAACATCAAATATCCATCTTCTGTATATTCCCAAGACTCTGCTTTATATGTATCTTTTGAGGATAACTCCATTTTGCCATCCCCATACACATAATAGCTTCTGATAATCTTTACATCTCCGCTCTTCGTTTCCATCTTCCGAATGATACAGCTTCCTTTTCCCGCAACCTCCACGACAGTCATGCAGCTTCTTTTCTTTGCTTCTACTGCTTCACAAAACTGTAGCAGCTTCTCGTGTTCTGTCATATTCATTTGATTCTCACTGTCAACTGCTGTATATCCATTTTCACCAAGCTTATCCAGAAGCTCACGAATCATATCTAAATCATCCAGCTTGCCTTCTTTTTCCGCTTTTGTATAACTTTCACGACATATCTCAACAATTTCTCCCCCCTCCTTTTCTTCCGCTTTCAACTTCTCATTCCCTGCCTCATTAACTTCCTCATCAGCTCCCCTGTGATCACAACCCACCAAATAAAACACAAGCAGTGCGCCAATGACCAACAAACACGTTTTCCAAATAGCTTTCTTCTTCCTCAACATAATCTTCTCCTTTTATTACATTTGTAAGAATTATCCGCAAAAAAATATCCTTCTAGTGATTATTATATTTACATAAATATTACATATGTAGGAATTAAAAGTCAAGTAAATTTGAAAATACATTTTAGGTATTTTCATTGCATTCAAAATATGCCTGTGCTAAGATAAGAAAAAGCAGATTTTTCTATATTCTTTTTGGGAGTTCTCACTCCTGTTTCTAAATAATATCCTACCGCAGAAAACTTTCTGCTTTCCGAAAAATTCATGCTTTCAATCACCATTTTAACTAAGCAGGAGTTTTCGGATGACAAATCTCCTGTGACAATTTCATACAAGGAGGTTTGTGGATGGTAAGACACAAATCAAATACGCTTTATCTATCAATCCGCTATGGATATTATCATGCGGGCAAATAAGAAACATTTTAACGAGGAGGTGGACAATGTGTGTGAAGCATTGGGAGAATTAGTTAGAGAAAGATATGCAGGTGAAATAGCGGAGGCTGCATTAAACGCAAACAAAAAATT
>ERZ827101.2777-NODE-2777-length-14344-cov-2.934355_pt1 | contig 14344 bp, 7 predicted proteins | sample MGYA00519869_ERZ827101 | MGnify/ENA primary metagenome ERZ827101 (study PRJEB31778, sample SAMEA3449256) | human gut metagenome | biome: human gut; feature: human-associated habitat; material: faeces | place: United Kingdom | collected 2010/2012 ...
TTACTCTCACTACCCTCACTTTTAGTGTGATTCGTTGATAGTTAGGGTATTAAATGTGGTGGTAGTAAAAAAAACGGTGTGAGGGTAAGTGGGCTACTCTCACTTTCGCACTCAACCCATATCCGGATGAGGCATTTATTTATCTCGTATCAGGTGTTATTTTGTTGAAAACAAGGGATATATCTATTTAGCCTTAGGAATCGTTGGGTGTTGACCTTGGTTAACAGGCCTATCAACCTTGGTTAACGAGCCGATTAACCTTGGTCGACAGGCTTGTTAACCAAGGTCAACGCCTAATAATGCTTACTGTGGAGGTGCAAAACGGAGGATGAGTATCCCTCATTTGGCTATTCCGTCGACAAAACCTTCCCTTTCGTAGATTTTATTTTCAGCTCTTCTTTCTCTCCCTTACATTTGCATCGTAATAAAAAACTGACGCAAAATGAAAAGTACCGGAAGATTATGGTTATTAGCTGTATGTCTGTTGTGTGGGCTGGTTTGTACACAAGCACAGGAGCAGGAGAAGAAACAATTGCCCCGTGAAGTTCCTTCACCGGAGAAAGCTGCCCGGAAAATGACGGACCGGATGAAAGAAGAACTGCAACTGACAGACAAGCAGTACGATAAACTATATAAACTGAACCTGAAAGAACAACAAGAACATTTTGCGACTATGACTGAAAGAGGAAATGGTCAGCGTCCTTTGATGGGAAGTCGTTCCGGAAGGGGCGGTGGTCGTCCACCGATGGAAGGTGGAATGGGACCCGGTATGGGAGGCGGTCGTCCGCCTATGGGAGCTCCGGGTGAACGTCCTGCAATGGAAAAGGACAATGTGGAGAAGATGCAAAAAGCTGCTGCCAAGAAGGAAAAGAAGATCAAGAAAATCCTGACGACAGAGCAATACGCCAAATGGCAGGAAATGCGTCAGCCACAAGAACCACCTCATCCACAGGATCATCCTCACAAACCAAATCTGTAGAGACTCTCTCTAAATAGCGTTTTTTCATGTATTATTGACTGTACCGTTCCACCCCCGTGAGGGGAGGGAACGGTTTTCTTTTTAATAGGATCATCCATCCTTATCATGAAATTAAGTATGAAAGCACTTCGATATTGAAATAATATAAATATATTTGTCTTTTCGAAAAACACTGCGTAATATGATGAAAGCACTATTCTGCCATATATTATTTCTGCTTTTTATGCTTCCGATGTGGAGTCAGAGTAACATAATAGAGAATTATATACATATCAGTAAAAAAGAAGGCATATCCCATAATAATATATCGACTATTCATGATGATTGCTATGGAGCAATCTGGATCGGTACTTTCAATGGGCTGGATGTTTATGACAGTAAGAAACTGACGCATATCGACAGGTTTTCCGGTATGCCGATAAACTCTTTGTTCGATACGGGAAAGGAGATGTTTGTAGCTGCGGAAATGTTTTTGGAGGTATACGACTATGAAGCCGGTCGGTTTTCCCGCATAACGTACAATGGCAATGAACTTATGTATGCAGTCTCTATCTTTCGTTACGAGAACGATGTTATCATATTGAGTAATGGTAATATATATAAGTATAAAGATAAAGAAGTGACTCTCATTAAGAGCAGTGTACCATTCCTGAGGCTTGTTTGTGATAAATATGGCGTATTGTGGGGACTGAATGGTGACAAGGTATATAAGGTGGATAAGACTTTTGAAATCCTGAAAACATATAATCTGAAAGGTGCGGACCGCTCTCCTGCAAAAGGATTGTGTATTTATGCTGATTCACGGAGTATTATATGGATAGGAACCATCAAAGACGGACTGTTCAAGTATAACCGGACTTATGATGATTTTCATAAAGAAACCATTGTTTCGGAATACAAGGTCAACGATCTGGAAGATATTGCAAGTATCGCAGAAGATGAGTATAACCGGCTATGGATTGGATATAATTATGGTTTGGCGATATATGATTATAATGATCATTTGTTTAGGAATTATGCCTTTGAGACGAACCATAACAGTCTGCAAAATGTAGCTATAACCAGTATATATCGGACTAAATCCCATAACATGGTTATCGGTTCTTATTTCTCCGGACTGTTCTATATAAAAGAACTGAACTCTACAAAGAAATTTTATACTCTTACCGATGCTAAAGATAATATAGGAGGCGTCACTTCCAATGGTATCGTGAGAGATCGGCTGTCGAGGCTTTGGGTTGCTACTAATTGTCGGGGAGTGAGCATATTGGATGAGAATGGAAAATTCATCAAGCGGCTGGATCATACGAATTCAGTCATCAGCAATAATATTATTTGCCTGGAAATGGGGCTGGACGGAAATGTCTGGGCGGGAGGTCTGTCTTCGGGATTATATAAGATAGCGCCGGACGAACGTATCACCCATTATATGCCTTCATCCGTTGATACGACTTCTCTTTCCGGAAGTTTTGTACAGACTTTGTGTGCTCTCAATGAAGACAGTTTGTTGGTGGCTACCAATAAAGGAATTGATATTTATTTGCATAAAGTGGGGACTTTCTCAAGAATCCTGACAAGCCAGGGCAGAAGCGACTATAACTTTTTTGATTGTATGGTTTGTCATGATAAGGTATATCTGATAAACTCAATGTCCCTTTTTGGTTACGACCGTCTGACCAAGGAAATAAAAGAATATGTGTTGGCGGATGATCCTACTACTGCTTTTCAATGTGGATATGCCGATAAGAACGGTCACCTATGGTTGGGTACCAGAAGGGGCGAATTATTTTCGTTTGAGAACGGAGAGTTCCAACTCTATATCAAACATAAGGCAATCAATACGATTGCCGGAATAGAAGGGGATGCAGAAGGAAACTTATGGCTTTCATCCGGAAATAACTTGTTTCGTGTGACGCCTCAAAAAGAAGTCAGACAGTTTAATCTGGACTGGGGGCTGGATGGGAAAGAATTTAATGTGCGTTCCAGCTATACCGATAAAGAAGGGTGTATCTATTTTGGTGCTACCGAAAAACTTCTGAAGTTTGATCCGCAACGAATGGTAGAGCGAAAGCATATACAGCCTGTGCTGTATATATCGGCACTCAAATTGTTTAATGTACCTGTTGAATCCGGATCGTCCATTCTGAAAAATCATATAGACAACACCGACCGTATAGTACTTGACAATGACCAGAACTTTGTTTCTTTTGCAGTGGTAAGTATAGATTATAATTCAGATCAACCGCTCTCTCCCTATAAGATTGTCTATCAACTGGAAAATTATGATAATCATTGGTATGATGTGAATGCAGCTTCGAATGAGATATCATTTACGGGACTTTCTACCGGCAACTACGTATTGCATATCCAACTGAAAGCTGATAATGGAGATGTGCTTGCCGATAAAAAGATAGAAATAAAAGTACTCCCGCCGCTTTGGCTGAGTCCTTATATGATAGTGCTGTATATTCTGTTGCTTGGAATTGTAATTTATGCCATACGTTCCTTTATCGTGAAACAGCGGAGAGCTAAAGAACTGGTGGCGCAATCTAAGAGGGAAAAATTGAATACTCTGAAACTGGATTTCTTCACGAGTCTGTCCCATGAGTTCCAGCGGCCTCTTGCCATTATATCTACTTTGCAGAATGATCTGCTACCTGATGACAGTGAGCAGGATAGCGAGACTAATATTTTTAAGCGTAACGTGAAACGTTTGCAATATCTTATCGACCAGTTGATGGATTTCAGAAATATCGAGTCGCAGCATGCGAAGGTCAAAATGGATAAATATGACATTGTCTGTTTCTTGAATGATATCTATGAAGCCTTTACTCCATTGTTCAGGCACAAGGAGATATCCCACGAGTTTATATCTGATACGACCTCTCTGCCTATTCTGTTTGATTCCGATAAACTGGAAATATTGATTGGTAATTTACTAAGCAATGCGTTTAAGCATACACGACAGGGAGGAAAGTGTTATTTGAAGATAGCTCATAAGGAAGAAGTGGTGACGGTGGATGTTTTCAATAGTGGCCCGTGCCTGACTGAGGAACAGAAGACTGCCATTTTTCAGCCTTATAACAGTATACAAATAGCTGATATGCGTTCTAACGGGGGAATCGGACTGTCCATTGCCAACAGTATTGTTAAATTGTTGAATATACACCTGTCTGTTATATCTGTCGAAAACGAAGGGAATATTTTCAGAATAGAGATGCCGTTGCATAAAGATGACAATCTCGAACTCATCAGTCCCCGGATTAAGGTTGTCAATCAGATTATTGATAATACCATCTATGTGGAAGAGCAGGCTCAGTCTTCAAATGAAGATATGGATGAAAGGAATCTCTTCCAGGTGTTGATTGTGGAGGATGATGCGGATACGAAGAAAATATTGAAGAAGAAGTTACAGAAGAACTTCCATGTGTTGTTAGCTTCAGATTCTGATGAGGCTTTATTGGTACTGAAATCTCAGAATGTGGATATGGTGATCAGTAATACGGCTCCTCAGGTCGATGGACTGGGGTTGTGCAAGACCATTAAAGATAATGAAAAGACCAATCGCATACTTGTATTACTGATTTCTTCGGATTTATCGCCCGAAAGTAAAATTGCGGCATTCCAGGCGGGAACCGATGCGTTTATGCAGAAACCGATCCATATACAGGAATTGCTTCTTCGTATGAATAATATGTTGAAGAATAAAAATGCACTTCGGTCTTACTATTCTAATTTCGATCAGGCAAACGTTACGGAGCAGAATATGAACAATGCGGATGAAGTCTTTCTGAAGAATCTGACAGATTTTGTTCTCCAGCACTTGAGTGATCCTGAAATGTCGGTCAACCTCATCACTAAACATTTTAATATCAGCCGTACCCTGCTATACATGAATGTTAAGCGAATCACGGACCAAACTCCTTCAAACTTCATCCTTAATATAAAAATGTCTCAGGCTAAAAAGATGTTATTGACTACCAGTATGACCTCTTCCGAAATTGCGGATCAGTTAGGCTATTGCAACTCCAATCATTTCAGCCGTCAGTTTAAAGAATACTATAATACTACGCCGGGTAAATTCCGTAAACAGTAATTAAGAACGTTGTAAAAACGAACTCGATTTCATTCCTCTTCAACGTATTATATATGTTGGTAAGACAAATATGCACTTTTTGCAGGGGAATAATTGTGCATATTTGTTCAGAACCTATATACATATATTCATTTCTTCCATTTACATTTTTACCTAATCTACAATGCACCATTTCTAAACGAATAGATAAAATGCGTGATGCATTATCCCTATATATTTGTCTCGGGGAAAACGAGAAATCATAGACTGAATAAGCAGGTTTTCTCTTTGATACAGACTAAAAAGTAATGTGTAATATATATAGTAAAACAATGGATAGAATGAAACATGTAACTCGGATAGCTTTCGCCTTGTTAATGGCAACTTGTACGGCGCCGGTTTTTTCACAAAAAACATTTGTGCTATGTTCGCCCGATGAGAAATTTCAATCGGAAATAAAAATAAGCACGACGGATATTAAATATAATATCAAGCACGATGGTGATCTGATACTCGATTTCTCGCGCATTCATATGAGTCTGGATAAGGGACGGGCTTTCGGCATAAATCCGAAACTGTCCGGAACAAAGACTAAGACTGTAGACCGGATATTGAATGCGGATATATATAAGAAGAAAGAAGTAAGGGATAACTTCAATGAGTTGACACTGAAATTTAAAGGGAATTACCGGATTGTTTTCAGAGCATACAATGAAGGTATAGCATATCGTTTTGAATCGGATATTAAGGGGGATATCATTGTTGAAAATGAATTGTCGGAGTTTAACTTCCTTCATGATGCTAAAGCATATATACCTTATGTAAGGGATAATGTTGCTACACTGGAAAGCCAGTTCGGTAATCCTTTTGAGAACATTTATAAATATGAGAATATATCTCAATGGGATACATCACGTATAGCATTTCTTCCGTTGCTGGTTGAGGGGAGAAATGGAAAGAAACTCTGCATCCTGGAGGCTGATTTATTAAATTATCCGGGTATGTATCTGTATAATGGTGACGGGAGTAACACGTTGAAGAGTGTTTTTGCACCTTATCCTAAGGAGGTAGAGCAAGGCGGCTATTTGAATTTGCAGGGATTAGTGAAGTCTCGTGAGCCATATATAGCGAAAGTCAGCGGTGTAACCTCATTTCCCTGGCGTATCATGGTCGTTTCTGAAAATGATAAGGAACTGGCGGATAATGATATGGTGTTTAAACTGGCTACCCGACCACAGGGTGACTTTTCATGGGTGAAACCAGGAAAAGCGGCATGGGAGTGGTGGCATGCATGGAACCTGCTGGGAGTTGATTTTAAAACAGGTATTAATAATGAGACTTACAAATGCTACATTGATTTCGCATCCCGGTATGGTGTAGAGTATATCCTTCTGGACGATGGCTGGTCTCCTAAAAATGAGGCGGATTTGTTTAAGGTTGTTCCAGAACTTGATCTGCCGGAACTTGTCAGATATGGAAAAGAACGGAATGTGGGACTTATTCTTTGGGCAGGCTACTATCCTTTCGATCGGGATATGGAAAGTGTATGCAAGTATTATTCTGAAATGGGAATCAAAGGTTTTAAGGTGGATTATATGGAAAGGGATGACCAACTGATGGTGGACTTTCATCATAGAGCTGCTGAAGTTGCCGCAAAATATAAACTGCTGCTTGATCTTCATGGAACATATAAGCCTACCGGATTACAGTGTACTTACCCTAATGTAGTAAATATAGAGGGGGTACACGGATTGGAACAGATGAAGTTTCCGACTGCATTTGTTGATCAGGTGACGTATGATGTGACGATGCCCTTTATCCGCATGATGGCCGGTCCGGTCGATTATACGCAAGGAGCTATGCATAATGCTTCGCGGGAGAACTTCAGGGCCATTCATGACGAACCGATGAGTCAAGGTACACGCTGTCGTCAACTGGCGGAGTATATTGTTTTCGATTCACCGCTGAATATGCTTTGTGACAGTCCTTCGAGTTATGAACGTGAACATGAATGTACAAGTTTTATTGCCGGTATACCCACTGTGTGGGATCATACAACCGTCCTTTGCGGGAAAGTCTCGGAATATATAGCGACAGCCCGTCAGAAGGGGAATATATGGTATGTCGGTGCTATGACTAACTGGGAGGAATGTACCATCGAAATCGATCTTTCTTTTCTGGGTGCGGGAGACTTTAAAGCTGAAATATTCCGTGACGGAGTGAATGCCTACCGGTATGCCCGTGACTATAAGAAAGAGCTTATCGAGATTCCGGCTGACAGGAAACTGAAGGTTCGGATGGCACCCGGTGGAGGATTTGCCGCCAGAATTTATCAATAATGTTTATATTAGGAGTTAATGAACAATCCTTTTAAAATAAATAATTTAATAATAACCTTTTAATTAATGCACTTATGATGAAAGATCACAATTTCTGGAAAAGAAAAGGAGTTTTTTCCGTTTTGCTGGTTTGCCTCTTAGGAAGCACGAATGCAGGCTATGCATCTGATCCGGAACATGCTATGACAAGTGGCGGAACCACCGGAACGCTGGGAGTAAATCTGCAACAACAGCAACAAAGGATCACTATCCGTGGAAATATCATGGATACTAAGTCGGAACCGCTGGCGGGTGTACATGTTATACTGAAAGGAGACAACAGTGTGGCTACCGTATCAGATCTCAGGTGCCGTCGAAGAATGTGTCACTGGAATTTATATACATGGGAATGGCTACTCAGGAACAAAGGGTAGGCTCGCGCCAGATTATCAATGTTATCATGCAGGAAGATGAAAACCTGTTGGAAGAAGTGGTAGTGGTAGGATTCGGTACACAGAAGAAAGAGTCGGTAGTGGGATCTATCTCAACCATCAGACCGGCGAGTTTGCAGAAAGGTACTTCGCGTTCGCTCAGTAACAATCTGATAGGGCAACTCTCGGGTGTTATCGGAAGCCAACGTTCAGGTGAGCCGGGATATGATGGAGCTTCATTTTTTATTCGAGGTATCTCTACATTCAATGGCAACAACAATCCTCTGATATTGGTAGATGGTGTGGAAAGAAGTCTGGATAATATCGATCCGGCAGAAATAGAATCATTCTCTATCCTGAAAGATGCTGCGGCGAGTGCGGTATATGGTGTGAGGGGGGCTAACGGTGTGATTCTTATCAATACCAAAAGAGGAAAGATTGGAAAACCATCTGTCGATATCCGTTTTGAACAGGGTATCACATTTCTTGGTAAGACACCCGACTATATCGGTGCTTATGATTATGCAAGTCTTGTGAACGCCATTGCGAAGGAAGAGGGAAACCAGATTCCTTACTCGCAGGAGGATCTGGAAAAATATCGTACGGGTTCAGATCCTGACCTGTATCCGGATGTGAACTGGATTGACGCTATTACAAAGAAATTCGGAACAAATTCAAGAGTGAATCTGGATGTAACAGGAGGTAGTGATATTCTGAGATATAGTCTTGTTGGATCATACTACAACACAAGAGGTATTATGGATCGTGACAAGAGTTATGAATGGGACAACTCGGATCGGTTGAACCGCTTCAGCCTGCGTTCCAACGTGGATGTCAATATTACGCCTACTACTTTACTGCGCGTCAATATCGGTGGATTCTTGCAGGATCATACCTTGTCCGCAGGTAAGAAGTCAACGGATGGTAATTATGCTTCGCTCGATGAAATCTTCCAGACAGCTTTTACCACATCGCCTATTGCTCACCCTACACGCTATTCCACTGGCGAAATTCCTGTGGTTGCCAACCGGGCTAATCCTTGGGCATGGCTGACACAGACCGGATATCAGACAAGAAAGGAGAGTAGCCTTGAGACGCTGTTCTCCATAGAGCAAGATCTGAGTATGCTGGTTAAAGGACTGAAAATAAAAGGGCTCTTCTCTTTCGACCGTTATTCGGCAAGTGGTGTGCGCAGATCGAAAAATCCGACATATTACCAGCCAGCCAACGGCAGGAACCCGGATGGAACATTGAACTTGCATATGCTGGGTAATGGAGATGAGTACTTGGATTATTCTTCGTATGGAGAATACGGTACAAACAGCACTTATACAGAGTTTTCGGCAAACTATGCCAATACGTTTGGTAAGCATGGTGTGCAGGGTATGTTTATGTACGATATGCGTAACCTCGACACTGGTGACAAGCAACCTTTCCGCTTCATGGGTATTGCAGGACGTTTCTCGTATACATTTGATAACCGTTATGTGACTGAATTTAATTTCGGTTACAATGGCTCGGAGAATTTCGCTAAGGGCAAGCGCTACGGTTTCTTTCCGTCGGTGGCTCTGGGATGGATTGTATCCGAAGAAAAATTCATGGAACCGGTACGTAATGTATTGAGTAAATTAAAATTGCGTGGGTCTTATGGTCTGGTTGGTAACGATTGTATCGGTGCAACCCGTGGAGCTGTCCGTTTTCCTTATATCACTACTATCGATGAAGTGTCGGGATATACTTTTGGTATGGATGGCAATGTATACATTGGCGGTATGCAGGAAGGCTTGGCCGGTTCTCCTGATCTGACTTGGGAAAAGGTGAAGAAACTGAATATCGGAGTCGAGGTAGGCATTTTGAATACGATAAATCTGACGGTGGATTTCTTCCAGGATAAACGTTATGACATCTTTATGCAACGCGTCAATGTGCCTTCATCAACCGGTTTCACCAATAATCCGTATGCCAATTATGGTAAGACTACGAATAAGGGTGTGGAGCTGTCTCTTGAAATGAACAAGCGTTTTAGCAAGGATTTTGAAGTAATGGCGCAGGCTACTATGACTTATGCTAAAAGCCGGATTGATGAGATAGACGAACCTGTTACCGTCATTGGTACAAATCGTGCAAGAACAGGACGCCCCATCGGACAGATATACGGTTACATAGACGAAGGTCTGTTCACGGAGGATGATTTTGCAGATGTGGCAAATGGCATCCTGAAAGAAGGTATTCCGGTTCCGCAGTTCTCAAATAATATCCGTCCGGGTGATATTAAATATAAGGATGTCAACAATGATGGTATCATCAATGCTCTGGATCAGTCGCCCATCGGTGGTACCTGGGATCCAATGCTGGTTTACGGTTTCGGATTGAATATGAGATATAAGAATATTGATTTTGGTTTCTTCCTGCAAGGTAATGGCAAGACTTACCGCATCATCGGTTCGGGTGTGAAAACCTTTATCCCCGGTACGGGTGCCAATACTAAGGAGGGAAATATCTATAGCAACTATCAAGACCGTTGGACACCTGAAAACCCGAGTCAAAATGTATTTTGGCCACGTTTGTCCAGTACTATCAATGAAAATAATACCCAACCGTCAACCTGGTGGGTACGCAACATGAGTATGCTGAGGGTGAAGAGCATTGAATTAGGCTATAGTTTTTCCAAGAAGTCCCTTTTGCCACATTTCATCAGTAATGCCCGTCTTTTTGTAGCCTGTTCCAATCCGTTTGAATTTTCTAAGTTCAAAATGTGGGACCCAGAGCTTGATACCAGTACGGGAGCTAAATATCCAATCCCGAGAGTCGTATCTTTCGGATTTAATCTGTCTTTCTAAAGAAGACCTGGAGTTTGGATTATAAAACAATTAAAACAGAAAAAGAATATGAAATACATCACATTTTTATTTATCGCTATGTTGACGTTCAGTTCCTGTACGGATTTCCTTGATAAGGAACCGGATGATATGCTGACGTTGGAAAAGGTGTTCAATAATAGACAGAATACGTTGGAATGGCTTTCTGCAATCTATTCAAGTGTCCCGAATACGTTTATCAATTACCATCAGGAAGGACCTCTGAGCGATGATATGGCACCGCATGCCGAGTGGACAGGCTGGTTCGCTTATGACATCGTGGGTAAGCAAATGGGTAACTGGAACCCAAGTTCGGAAGATAATAATGATTATTGGAGAGTACTACCTAAGAAAATACGTCAGGCACAGATCTTTATACAGAACGTGAAACCTATTGAGAACCAGAATCTGACAGTCGAAGAAGCGGAGCGTATGAAATTGGAAGCAAGATTCCTGATTGCCTATTATTATGCATTGTTGGTAGAGTTCTATGGAGCCGTACCGTTTACAGCTGAACCGATTGATCTGGATGCTCCGTATGATGTACTTATGATGCAGCAGGTACCTGTACACCAGGTTATAGACTGGATAGATAACGAGTTACTGGAAGTGTCGAAAGGTTTGCCGGCAAGTTATACAAATCCTACTCTGTATGGCAGAGCTACCTCACTGATGTGTCTGGCAGTGCGTTCACGCCTTCTCTTGTTGTCTGCGTCTCCCTTACTGAATGGAAACAAGGACTACATGAATCATAAAAATCCCAATGGTGAAGAACTCTTTTATTCTGAATATGATGTCAATCGTTGGCAACGTGCAGCCAATGCGGCTAAGGAATTGATTGATGCTGCCCATGCCGCCGGTAAGAAGTTGTATACGGTCTACAATCCGGACGGAACGGTAGATCCTTTCCTCTCATGCCGGGGTATTCTGATGACAAAGGAATCGGCAGGAAATACGGAAATACTTTTTGCAAACCCCAATCCGGGCGATTACGGAGCCATCGACCGTTGGAGTATTCCTCGCAGTGTACCCGGTGCAGGTTCTTACGGAGTAACACAATCCTTGGTGGATGCCTTTTTCATGGAAAACGGATTGTCGCCTATCCTGGGTTATGAAAATAATGACTATTCAAAACCGATCATTAACCCGGCATCCGGCTATACTGAAACCGGATTCTCAACAGAGCCTGAAGTAAGGAATACCGGGTGGCAGGAGTGTCAGGGAAATGTAAATCCGGGGCAGGTCACCATGGCGGGTGCTTACAATATGTATTGTCACAGGGAAGCACGTTTCTATATTGCCGTTCTTTATAATCGTGCCTGGTTCAGTAAGACGGCCGAAGGAGGTCGTCAGACCATGTTCCTGAAGGGAGAACAGGATGGAGGTATCTCTATGGATGCACCAAGAAATGGCTATTTGCAGAATAAATTGGCGCATCCGGACAGGGATAATGTGAACGTCACGTTTCCTTATCGTCCAGCTGTAAATTATCGTTTGGCGGAAGCCTATCTGAATTATGCTGAGGCTTTGAACGAATGTGATCCCGGCAATCCGGATATAATGAAATACGTCAATCTTATCCGTGTGCGTGCCGGTATTCCGGAATATGGTACTGGAGCCGGTATGATAACCGAACCCCAGGGACAGGAAGAAGTGCGTCAGTCCATTTATAAGGAACGTCGTGTGGAATTGTGTTGTGAATCCAGTATCCGTTATATGGATATCCGTCGCTTGAAAATAGGTGAAGAAATACTTAACAGAGACTTCTACGGAATGAATTATTTCGGTTCCAAGTTGAGCGATGACAAGAATGATCCGGATGCTTATTTTGTGCGTACCAGATACCAGACCCGTTCGTTCCAGAAAAAGAACTATTGGTTCCCGGTGCCGCAGTCGGAAATGGATATCAATCCTAATTTGGTGCAGAATCCGTTCTGGAAATAATAAATCTGTGATGATTCCTTATACATCATGTAGTTTTTAATTTATAACTTAAATAATCCAATGAAATTATTCAGTACCATTATAGTACTTTCCTTTGTATTTATCCTGACCGCTTGTGCTGCTTGCACCGATCCGGATATCCCTGGGACGCTGCCCCCACAGCCCTCTCAGGAGAAGTATACAGTGAAAGTCAGAAAAGTAGGAAACAGTCAGGAATGGCAGGCGCTCCAAGTCAAAACCGCCACCGTGGATAAGCATAATGTACGTACCAGTTACTTTGTACAGTTCGATATGACCTCCGCAATGGAAGTGATGGTGACTTATGGAGAAAAGTCTATACGGAAAGTAAACATCCGGCCGACCGATAAGAATATAGCATATACTCAGGAAGGAAACAGTATTTATTTCAATCTGGATAATCCTGCTTACCTGAGCATTGAATTCAATGACGACCGATTTGGTAACCTGCAACTTTTTGCGGACAAGGCAGCGGAGGAACAAGTCTTTCCGGATACTGAAGGAGTCATGTATTTGGGTCCCGGTGAACATGGTAATTCCAACGATGATATTGTCTGGATACCCGGTAACACTACTGTCTATTTAGACAAGGATGCCATCCTGACTTATAGTCTTAAAATTGCCAATGTGGAAAATGTACGTGTCATAGGCCGTGGGCAAATCAGGCAGCCGAAGAATCATGCCATCATCGTTGAGAACTCAAAACATGTTGAGATTGACGGAATCACCATCGTAGACCCTAATGGTGCCAGTATTCTGGTTGGGCAGACTACCGATGTTACTATCAGGAATCTGAAAAGCTTTTCAAGTATCATCTGGGGGGACGGTATCAATATGCGCAGCAGCAGTGATATCACTATTGATAATCTCTATATGCGGAATAGTGATGATTGCATTGCCATTTATGCCAGTCGTCAGGGCTCTTTGGGAGACAGCCGTAATATCAGTGTGCGGAATTCTGTTCTTTGGGCCGATAATGCGCATCCTATTAATATCGGTACTCATGGAGATGCTACACGCCCCGGTGGTGATACAATAGAGAATCTGACTTTTACAAATATTGATGTCCTGGATCATCATGAATTATCTCCTATTTATCAGGGATGCTTTGCTGTGACGTGTGGCGACAATAATACTGTCAGGAAATTGTTGTTTGAAGACTTCCGAGTGGAAAATATAGAGGAAGGCAAGCTCTTCTACTTCGCCGTACAGCAGAATACGGGTGAAGACAATCTGGTACCGGGAAGGACCATTGAAGATGTGACTATCCGTAATATATTCTATAACCCCGAATATCCCGGGCGCAATAAAGTGGGAAAATCGCTTGTAAAAGGGTTTGACAGCGAGCGTTTGACCAGGGATGTTACTATTGAAAATGTTATAATCAATGGTGAGAAGATGGTTAGGGAAGATTTGGAAATCAATGAATTTGTTGAAAACTTAACTGTGAAATAGTTATGAGAGGATATCTGAGACCAACTTTGATAGTCTGTACCCTGACCACTTTATTATTTACTTCCTGCAAGCATCCGGAAAACAACGCAACTCCGGTTATTCCGGTAGATAAGCAGCTGGAGGCTAAGGTGGACAGTCTTCTGAAGAGTTTGTCGCTGGAAGAGAAAATCGGCCAGATGACACAGTTGACACTTGACGTGGTGACCAAAGGGGATAATGTCTATCATACTACTTTCCCGTTGGAACTGGATCCGGTTGTAGTAGAT
>ERZ827101.2784-NODE-2784-length-14274-cov-2.728603_pt1 | contig 14274 bp, 14 predicted proteins | sample MGYA00519869_ERZ827101 | MGnify/ENA primary metagenome ERZ827101 (study PRJEB31778, sample SAMEA3449256) | human gut metagenome | biome: human gut; feature: human-associated habitat; material: faeces | place: United Kingdom | collected 2010/2012 ...
TTTAATTTGCGTAAATCTAATTTAATTTACAGTGCCCTTTCTTTTTGTCTGCTATATTACTTGTTGAAATAATAACTATATAACAACAAGCATCTTTATTTTCAGTATCTACAATAATGATTGTAGCTTGTTTATTTAACAGTATATCGAAACTGATACTAGATTTTTTCCTTTTTTAGTAACACTTATCTGTCTGTTGTAAATAACTCTGCCAAGACCTCTGACTGAAATAATATCATTTTCTTTAATTGAATATCCATTTGAAGTAATAATTTTTCCGTTTACGAATACTTTTTTCTCTTCAATATATGAAACAATACTGCTTCTTGATTTATTAAATGCTAAAGAAATTATACTGTCTAATCGTATGTTACCGATAGTTCCTTTTATTTCTTTAAGATTTGGCCTGACATTTTCAATTTCATCATAAGCAATCTTACATGAAATAAGAGTATGTTTTACTTTTGTAAAATTATTGATTATATAGTCAGAAATTCCTGTAATAACATATATATATGCTACATTTTCACCTATAAAAATATCGCCAATCTTACTTCTGTCAATTCCCAAATTTAATATTGCCCCTAAATAATCTCTATGATTTAATGTATCTGCGTATTTTTTATTGAGTGGTTCGATTTTTAAAAGAGTGATTGGGACATCTTCTTCATAATAGACTTCAATTGGTTTAAAGACTACAATTTTTCTTTCTGCATAAACATTGCCTCCAGTCAAATAGTAATTAACTGGAGGTAATTGATTTGTTATTGTATTAAAAATATTTATTTCATTTAAATTTAGAAAATCAGAATATGCATAGATATTTTTTGAATAAGTAATATCTGCAAGATCTAATAATCGGTTTTTAACATAATTATCTTCTTTGTTCATCAGTCTGTCCTTAAATGTCGAATATAATTCTACTTATACATTGAAGTTGATCTCATGTTATTATATGAACTTGATATTGCATCATGGAAATCACCTGAAAGATCAACATTTGAAGGTGTCACGATGTAAATGTATCCTGTTATTTTTTGTAATTTACCGCCTATAGAATAGCTTGCACCATAAACTGTATCAACAATACGCTGAGCTAAATCTAATTTAACGCCTTCTAAATTAACGATTACAGCTTTTCCCTGAAGCAATGTGTCTATTATTTCTTTTGTTTCATCATAACCCGATGGCTTAATTACGCAAACTTCTAATCCTGAACTTCTCATCGGAACGACATTTCTTGCGTTTTTATTAGATGATTTGCTCATAAATGAACTTCTGGATGAAGATTTAGCGTGGCTTGAACGTTTGCTATATGAAGGTTCATCGTCTTCATCTTCGTATTTGTCTCTATAAGATGTACGACTTACACGTTCAGGCTGTCTTGTCTCTTCTTCATCTTCGTCGAAATCATCATCGAAATCTTCGTCATAATCATCGTAATCATCCTGATTATAATCCATTCTTAATATGTTCGACACTTTATCTATAAAACTCATTTTAATCTCCTAACTTTGATTTATATTTTAAATATTATAATTTCTTTCACCAAATATTCCGGTACCGACTCTGACTAGAGTTGCACCTTCTTCAACGGCTACCTGATAGTCTCCTGTCATCCCCATCGACAAGACACCCATACTAACATTATCAATGTTTTTATTTTCTATGTCAACCGATAATTTCTTCATATTTCTAAAATATACTCTATTTGATTCAGGATTTTCCACAAATGGAGCAATTGTCATTAATCCTTTAATTCTTATGTGTGGAAATTTAGCTATTTCTCTAACTAATTGTTCAGTTTCTTCAGATGTTATTCCGAATTTACTTTCTTCCTGTGCCATATTTACTTCAATTAATATATTCGCAATTTCATCAGATTTTGCATATTCTTTTTCAATCTGTTCTGCTAATCTTATTGAATCAACAGAATGGATAAGAGAAGCCTTTCCTACAAGATATTTAACTTTATTTCTTTGTAAATGACCAATCATGTGCCATTTGATATCTTTTGGCAATATTTCATATTTGTCACAAAGTTCCTGAACTTTATTTTCTCCGTAATCTTTAACACCTGTTGGCAATGCCTCTTCTATTGCAGTATAAGGTTTAGTTTTGCTGACAGCTATTAAAGTTACTTCATTTACGTCTCTTCCTACTTTTTCACAAGCCTTTTTAATGTTTTCTTCTACAAGTTTAATATTTTCCTGTATCATTAAAATCACTCCTTTATTTATTGAAATATAATTTGATTTTCTTTTACTTTGCTACTATCTAAGACGATATGGTCATACACACTTAAACCATATTTTTCGCCCGATTCAACAATGTAATATTCATCTGTTTCGCCTAATATGGTTACCTGAACAAAAACAGTGTATCCGTTGTTTATGTTGTAAACACCTTGTCTTGTCTGTTCAGCTCCAATAGTATATGTCTCAACAGAATCATCCTTGATGAGTACATCACCTTTTTCAAATTCATCCGTAGATACATAATAATTATCATCATCTGAATATGAAATAGTAGGATATGTTACATCACTATCAATTTTGCCATCTTTAACAACCTGTTTTCTAAATCCAATGTCTGTATCGTCATTAGATTTTGTGGCATAATCCTTTGGAATTATGTATAAATTCTTAGAAGCAATTGATATTTTTGGAATTTTTAATCCTGTTGTTATATTATCAATAATCTGAATATTTACAAATCTGTCTGTTGCATATCTTACAACATACTTTGCTAATGTAATTACTCCGTAATTATTACCATCTGCACCCTTTACAATTTTAATATTGGCTGTAGTGGTTATATTATCTTTATTAAATTTAATTTTTACACCTACTGTATCTTTATATTTTTTTACTTCATTTTTGGTAAATGGAACTACGATACTCCATTCATCATCAGTAATAGATTTATAGATAGGCTCATTTGCTTCAACATAATCGCCTGAATTAACAAGCTGTGAAGAATAGTTTTTAGCTCTAAAGTCATCCATTGTAAGTTCTTTAGCCTTTTTATTTTCATATCCATCAAATCTATAAAGTACAATTCCTGTATTACGTGCCTTATTTATCGAAAATTGAGAATCTGAATTATTTTTAATCAATGAATCTAATGCATTCATGTTAATCAGGTCAGCAACTGTTCCCTGAACATTATTTTTAAAATTATATACTTCATTAAAATCCATATCATCATAGTTGTTTGTAAAAGTATATATTTTATCTTTTAATTTTGTAATATCATCGTCTGTAAGGGTAGTATCTTTTTCAGACATTTCAGATAACAGTTTATTAATTGTTCCGTCTGCATCCATACTATATAAAGTTGTATTTAAAGATATTCGTGCACCTTCACGAACATAATAATCAACATATCCGGAAGAATCAGCATTAACAACACTTTCTTTACGTAATGCAATCCCTTTATAGGATTTATATGTTTCATCGGATGAAGTTCCCTCGACTACTTCATAATAATTAATTCTGTCTGTTGTAATGTATTTAAATAAGCTGATTGCTATATATATAAATATAATGCCAAAAATTATAATACCCGGATTAATACGTGTGTAAGATTTATATCTTATTACTCGTTTTTGCTTTTTTGCCATCTTATTCACCTTAATTATGTATTAGATAATTTAAAATTATCTATTAAACAAATGTTAAATCTGCCTAATTCAAATCATCAGGCACTATCTTATATTATCTATCATTTTTCAATTCTAGTCAATGAAATAATTACCATTTATATTATTTCATTTTTTGTAAAAAATATCATATATAAAGCACAGGAGGTGATTATATGAATTCAAAAGGATTTGATTATACAGTGCTGACATTAGTTATAATTGGAGCAATAAACTGGGGACTTATAGGTTTCTTTAAATTTGATTTAGTTGCATTTTGGCGATATGAGTTGGCTTTCAAGAATTATTTATGCAATAATCGGATTATGTGGTTTGTACTTAATCAGTCTATATGGAAGAGTTTATTCTCTTGGTGAAAACCATTAAAAACTTTATCTGAATTGTATTCTTTTATGGCATTTACAATTTAGTAATTCTTAATTTAGAAATAAAATAATTAATAAAAAATACCGGAAATAGTCAACTAATCTAATTAGTATAACTATATTCCGGTATTTTTTTATGCATTATAAGCTTCACGCCATTCTAAATCTCCGTGTTCAAGTGATTTTATAAGTAATTCGGCAGTAGCTACATTTAAAGCTAGAGGAATATTGTGCATATCACATAAACGTATTGCTTTATGAATATCCGGTTCATGAGATTTAGGATTTAATGGATCTCTTAAAAATATAACTAAGTCCATCTGATTCTGCTCAATCATGGCACACATCTGTTGTTCACCACCTAAATGTCCAGCTAAAAATTTATGAACATTTAAATTAGCTGCTTCCTCTATTAATCTGCCTGTAGTACCTGTCGCATAAAGTTCATGCTTTGATAGAATACCCCTGTACGCAATGCAGAAATTCTGCATTAAATGTTTTTTTGAATCGTGTGCTATAAAACCAATATTCATATATTTACTCCTCCTAGTATAAATCTTTTTTCCGCTGTAATCCTACATTTATTACAATCCCAATACCAATATACATACTGATTAGGGATGACAATCCATAACTAACGAATGGTAACGTTAAGCCGGTATTAGGCAACATACATGTCGCTACTGACAAATTAACAAGCGATTGGAATCCAATCAACGAGCCAAGTCCAAAGCAAAACAGTTTTCCACTTAAATCTTTCGCCCTGGCTCCCGTTAGAAAACATTCAACTATAAGTAGCAACAAGATAACAACTGCCGCACTTCCTGCAAATCCCAGTTCTTCACCTATAATTGCAAATATAAAATCAGTATGACTTTCTGATAATAAGTTACCGTTCTTTACACTGGTTACTGTATTGTTATTTAGGCCTTTTCCTGTAAGACCGCCGGAACCAATTGCAAGTAATGAGTTCTCCTGCTGTCGTCTTGTATCTATAATGTCAGGGTCAGTTGAATCTTTGCTATAAAAACCAACAATTCTTTTTAACTGATATCCTTGTAAAATACCGCTATTAGGATCGTTTATCCCCACGTAAACAAATACACTTGCTAAAGGTATAGCAATAATTAACACAGTTGTTACAATCTTGTAACTAATCCCAGATAAAAACATTATAACACAAAATGTAATAAAAATAACTATTGTTGTTGATAAATCCGGCTGAACTACTATGAGAGCTATTGGTAATCCTGCTAATGCACATGTAGAAGCTATTGTTCTAAAGGTATTTATGGTATTTCTATGCTTATAAAGATAAGCAGCTAAAAATAATATTAAAATTATCTTTGATAATTCCGAAGGCTGAAACTGCATAAACTTTAAATCAATCCAACGTCCTGCACCTTTATTTACATCTCCATTTAATTTAACATAAACAAGCAATACCAAGTTAAATATGTATGCAAGCCAGTAAAATTTAAAAACAAATTTATAACTTACTAAACTTAAAATTATTAAAATAATAATTCCCATTACAAATCCTAAAATCTGTTTTTTCTGTTCTGTTCCACCGCTAGTAGCACTACCTATCGCAAGTATTCCAATAACAGTCAGACATACTACATAAAGTAGTAATCTAAAATTTATATTGCTAAATTTATATTCTTTTAATTTCGACAGCGTTTTTTTCTTTCTTCTTGCCATTGATATTTTGCCTCCTAATGCCCATTTTCTTTGAGCATAACTAAGTAAATATATTAAACCTTAACTTCTTTTATAGGTATGTTTGCAAAAAGATAAGGCTTTTTATCTTTTTCTATTTGTATTTTACAGTTTTCTTTATCAATTTCAACATATTTTGAAATAACATTTAAAATATCATTTTTAATAAGTTCCATTGTTTCAGGTGAACATCCCGCCCTGTCAGAAACTAAAAGAATTTTCAGTCTGTCATGAGCAATTTTTCCTGAACGTTTTCTTTTCCTGAATCTAAAATAATTTAGTCTAAACATTTTGAAAACCTCCTGTTAAATACTTTTTAAAGAAATTAAATTTTCTATTCTTATGATTCAACATTGGTACTTCTTCACCATCTATTCTTTTAGCAATATTCATAAAAATTTTAGATGAATATGAATTTGCCCCTGCAAGAGGTTCTCCTCTGTTGGTCGATATAACAATATCTGTATCATCATGAATCATGCCAATTAAATCAAGACTAAGTATCTCTGTGACATCATCAGTTGACATCATATCGCCTTTTTTCACTAAATCATTTCGTATTTTATTTACAATTAAATTGATAGGATATAGTCCTGCTTTATCTAAGAGACAGGACACTCTGTCAGCATCCCTAATTGCTGATACTTCCGGAGTAGTCACAATAATGGCTCTTGTAGCACCTGCAATAGCATTTTTAAATCCCTGCTCAATTCCTGCTGGACAATCAATTAATACATAGTCAAACTTTTGTTTTAATTCATTTGTAAGATTAATCATCTGATATTGGTTAATGCAAGACTTATCCTTGCTCTGAGCGCTTGGAAGCAAATAAAGATTTCTAAATCTTTTATCCCTTATTATAGCCTGCTTCAAGCGACAGTTCCCTTCAATCACATCAACAATATTGTAAACAATGCTGTTTTCTAAGCCCATTACTACATCCAGATTTCTAAGCCCTATATCTGTGTCTATAGCTATAACTTTTTTCCCTAATAATGAAAGGGAAACGCTCAGGTTTGCAGTAACGGTAGTTTTGCCTACTCCCCCTTTTCCGGAAGTTATTACTATTACTTCTCCCATAAAATCCTCCTCAATATACTTATATTTATTTTAGTAATCATATGTTAAGTGTAATATTTTGTATATATTACTCTTTTGTATATTAAGAAGTCTTTTGTTATATATAGTAAAGCCATATTAGCTTTCTAACTAAATTAATCTCTAACGGCACTTGTTGAAGAAGAACTTTCAACATCTTTATTTACATCATCATCCGTTAATTCTCCAAGATAATATCTTACAACGTCCTTTGCTACTTCAGCAGAATCATGTGAAGAGTTACCAAACGGAATAACTGCTGAAATTGCCACTTTAGGTTTGTTATATGGAGCATATGCTACAAACAATGAATGTGCGTTTCTTTTTGAATTTTCTTCAGCAGTACCTGTTTTACCGGCAAACGCTATGTCTGTATCCTTGAAAGATTTTTCTATAGTTCCTTCTGTAATAACCATTCGCATTCCGGTATGAATAATATCCCATGTTTCACTTGATGCGTTTACAGTATTTGATAATTTTGCTTTATTTTTCTTAATTACATTTCCTGATGAATCAGTTATTTTATCAACTAAAGTTAGTTCGTAATTTTTACCACCGTTAGCTAATGTGGATATATATCTTGCAAGTTGTACAGGCGCATATGAATGACTACCCTGGCCAATGGCTGAATGGACAGCTGATTCTGTTGAAAATTTAGGGTCGCTTTCTGTTATTTCTACACCTGATTTCATGTCTAAACCTAATTCTTTCGCATATACTTCAAGTTTTTTAAGTCCTGTAGCACTATCATATTTACCTGATGAAGTTGTTCCCAATTCATAACCTACTTCATAGAAAAATCCATTACATGATTGAGCAATAGCCTGCATTACATTCAAGCTACCATGTGCTGAAGGATATATCCAACATTTTGGATGTGGCGATATTTTATCAAACTCACCTTTATCAACGATAGTTCTATATCTTGTTATTGTATTATTTTCCAATGCTGTCATTGCAGTTACCATCTTAAATGTTGAACCCGGAGCTGATAACCCCTGAGTAGCTCTGTTATAAAGCGGTGAAGATAAATCATCTACAAGTTTAGCCCAATAATCAGCATCTACTGAACCGGAAAGCATATTATTATCATAACTTGGATAAGTTACCATAGCTAACACTTTACCGTTATTTGGATTAGTAACAACAACAGAGCCTGAACATGGATCCAAAGCAATCTGTGCCGGTGTAATATTTAATTTTTTAATCTGACTAATAATAAAATTATAAGATTCCGTTGATGTGTATGTTGATAATTTGTTATACCAATCACGGTCTTTTTCTAATACGCCCTGATCGTATAATAACATACATATTTCACAACCGTTTATTGTTCCATCATTAATTTTATATTTGAATATTAATTTACTAAATGATGCATTATTATCTATGAAATCTAAAATATAATTTACTATTACTTTATATGTTTCATCTGAAGTAATATATTGATTATCAATTTGTAATGCTGATATATTAATCCAGCTTTTGGATATAGCATATTTGATAAATTCATTAATACTGATATCTCCAGCTATATATTTTTTATAAGTTGCATCAGAACTATCTAAAGATGAAGAAATTAATACATTATCAGATTTTAATTCATCAAAAATATAATCATAATACTCTTTATATTCGTCTGATGAATCATTATATACTTCGCCCTTATCAGATTCTAATTGTTTCTTCAATCGACTCTTTACAACCTTTAGGGCATCAGAATATTTAGTATAAACTTTTGCTTCATTATTTGTTCGTTTCTTTTTTAAATCTTTTATGCTTAAAACATTATTATTTATTAACTGAAAATATACAGTTTTTGCTGCAATAGGATGCACATCGGAATCTTCCTGTTCTTTATCTGAAACATCCCTGTTAACAATCTGAGAAATTAAGACTGAAGCAATTTTTTTCTCAAGCATTTTATATGTGGCAATCTGTAATTTCTTATCAATTGTTAAGGTTACATCTTTTCCAACAGAAGAATCAGTTGATGAAACTGTACTTAGCACTTTACCTGTAGAATCTACGAATATTTTCTTTTCTCCACGTACACCCTGCAATGTATCTTCCATAGCGGCTTCAATACCTGATTTACCAACATAGTCGCTAGAAATATAATCACCACCATTGTCATTGTATTCCTGTAATTCGCTTTCGGAAATTTTACCGGTATATCCTATCAGTGGAGCAAAATATTCACTATCAACATATCTTCTGATTGTTGTTTCAGCAACTGATACACCTGTAAGAATTGCTTCATTTTCATAAATCGCTGTCATTGTTTCTTTTGAAATATTTGTTGCAATAGTTGTTGCAACATACTTCTGGTATGAATTTTGGAATATGTTATATCTTATTGCAATAATTTTTAAAGTCATTTCCATATCGTAATCACCCTCTAAATCAAAGAAGGAATTTACACAATAGTCCATGACTTCTGCAGCTGAGGCATTAGAATAGTCAACATTACCTTTTTTCATCTTTTTACCAAATAAATTAGTCATAAATAAGGTTCTTGATGCATCTGATGTAAAATTAAACTCATAATTGCCATCGCTGTTAATTACAATTGGGAAATCATAAGATACTTTATCACCATATTTTTCAATTATTGTTATTGCATTATATACAATTTCATTTAATATTCCGTTTTTTTCATCGGAGCTGTCAATTTTATCTTCAAATGTAACGGCATAGCTTAATTCATTATAAGCTAATAATTCACCATTTGTATCATAAATATTACCTCTTGTACCTGGCGTGTAAACCGTCTTTTCAGCCTGCTGTACATAAGTATTCATATAGTAACTCTCGTTAATTATCTGTAAATCAAATAATCTAAAAAGAACAACTCCAAAAAGAACTGTTAATACCGCACCGACAATAAATATTCTTGATTTTATTATGTTATAAATCGTGTAGAAAAAATCACTTATCAAAACTTAATGCACTCCTTTGTTCTTTAGAAATTACCTTTTCATTTAATAAATAAAACAATTTATATACAATTAAAGCACAAAATGTTGTAATTATCATTTCAGGTAAAATTATCTTTTCAAAATAATATGGATAGTCTAACTTATTTCTTAAAAGCAATCTGAATCCATAGTAAACTGTGTTAAACATAAAATCATTTATAAAAACTAAAAGCAATGGCATAATAATGATTTCACTATAAAACCATCTTCTAAAGATTCCACTAAATAATCCGCAATACATGTAAATTAAAGCGTTAAATCCTATTACGTCACCATAGAAAACATCAACAAGTAAACCACATGCAAATCCAATGGCTATTCCTTTGTTGCTTCCACACATAAGTCCAAAAAAGCATACAACTATCAAAAGAAGATTAGGTGTAGAGACTTCCTGAGGCAATGCAAGAGAAAATGCGTTTTGTAGCAAAAAGGCAACGAGAATCACTGCCGCAAATATTATGAAATTTCTTATTTTCTCTTTCATGCTTTTTCTCCTTTACATATCATCCTTTAACTGAGTAATTACCAATACTTCGTCTATATGTTTAAAATCTACAACAGGAATTATTTGTCCTGACTGTGTCAATTCACTCGAATCTAATTTAATATTTGTTACATAACCGACTAATATTCCCGGAACAAATTTGTCTGATATTTTTGATGTGACTACCATATCGCCTTCTGTAACCTTAGCATCTTTTAGTACTTCTGTTACATTCATAACACCATCATCCATAAGCTTTAAATCTCCACTTACAATTCCGGTATCACTTGTGTTGGCAAATGAAACACTTACACTACTTTCATCATCAATTATAGCTCTAACTTTTGCATAATCTTTACCGACGTCAGTAACAATTCCAACAAGTCCACCACCGCTTATTACATTCATATCTTTTTTTATTCCGTCTTTTGAACCTTTATTAATTGTAAAGATATCAAACCAGTTTCCGGAGTCTTTTCCAATTACATTGGCTGCAATTTTTTCGTAACTTGAATAGTCCTGATCTAACTGATATAAATCACGAAGTCTTTCAAGTTCATATTTATTTTGAGCTAACAAACTGTTTTCTTCTGTTAATTCGTTAACCTGACTTTCTAATTCTTTATTTTTCTTTGTAAGTTTTTTTACTGAATTAAAGTAATCTGCTTTATTAGTAAACCATTTACCAATGCCATTCATTCCATCCTGAAGAGGAACAACAATTGCACCGGAAACTATTTTTGCAGGTTTAGAATAATTTGAAAATATAGATGACAAAATTATGCTAAACACGCAAAATACAGTTAGAACAAATATTAAAACTTTTGTATTTATATTTATAAACTTAGAAGGTCTTTTCATTTCTTTTTACCTACCTCTTAGTATTTATTTTCGCTTGGTGTATATAACAACTTTCTGTATTTTGAATCAGATATAATTTTTGAAATGCCTCTTACAACTGATTCGCCGGGGTTTCTAACAACATTTACCTTTAAATCTGTTTCCATTTCTATTAGTTTACTTAAATTTGTAATCTGCGCTGAACCACCTGTAAGATATATTCCGGTGTCAATTATATCAGAAGATAATTCAGGTGGTGTACGTTCAAGTAACTGTTTTATTGAATCAATAATAGACGATAATACTTCTTTTATTGCTTCATATATTAAATCAGATGTAACCGTTCTTTCACAAGGAAGTCCTGTAATAATGTTTCTTCCAAATACATTACACATTTCATAATTATCATCTGATTCTTCATCATAAATTGCATTTGCAAGATTGATTTTTATTTGCTCTGCTGTTTTCATGCCAATCATAATATTATATTTTCTTTTTACAATATTACAAATTATTTCGTCAAGTTTGTTTCCGCCAATTTTTACAATTCTGCTAATTACAATTCCACCAAGTGATGTAACTGTAATTTCAGTTGTATCGGCACCGATGTTTACAATCATGTTTCCTTTAGCACTGTCAATATCAATACCAAGACCAACTGCATCTGCAATAGGTTTTTCTACTATCTTTATTTCTTTCGCTTTTATACTTGAGTCGTTAATAACATCATAAAAAGCTCTTTTTTCAACTTCAGTTATATCAGAAGGAACGGCAATACAGAATCGTCCACCTCTTACAACTTTAGGATAATTTAATTTAATAAACATCTTTTCTATAAGACTTTTCATGTTTTTAATATCTGCAATTACTCCATCCTTGATAGGGAAACTTACAACAATATTATCAGGAGCTTTCTCATACATTTCAAAAGCTTCATTTCCAATTGCAAAAACGTCTTTTTTATTTCGAATTGCTATTATATTTTTTTCATTTATTATAGTTTTAGTTTGTCCATTGAAAATCTTTAAATTACTTGTTCCAATGTCAATTCCATAAACATTCTGGCTCATTTTATTGTCCTTCCAATTAATTTGATTTATATAATTCCTAATGCATTTAAGCTGGTAAACGATTTGTCTCCTATAATAATATGATCGAGAACAGTTATACCAATTAACTGTCCGGCTTCACATATTTTTTTCGTAGAAATAATATCATCTTTACTAGGTTCGCTGTTCCCGCTTGGATGATTATGTACAATTACGATATTAACCGCATTAAGTCTTAATGCCTGAACAAATATTTCCCTTATTGAAAATAGAGACTGGTTTATTGTTCCTGATGTTATCATCATATCTTTTATCATTTGACATTTTGTGTCTAAATATGCAACGACTAATTCTTCTTTTTCTTTATGGCGCATGCTTTCCATATAGTATCTTGCAATTGTGTCAGGTCTTGAAAAATCAAGCTTATGAATTGCTTTCGTACATGCTATTCTTTTGGAAAGTTCTCCTATACACATAATCTGAATTGCTTTTACAGTTCCAATTCCCTTAAAGCTTGTCAATTCTTCAAATGTATAATGCATAATTGATAAAATATCTGTCTTATTTTCTTTTGTTATTATTGTTCTTGCCAGTTCCATAGAATTCAATTCTCTGTTTCCTGTTCTTAGAATAACAGCTAATAATTCTTCATCACTTAAAAAGGCCGGACCTTTTTTAATGCATTTTTCATAAGGTCTTTCATTAACAGGCATATCTGCAATTTTGTTCATATAAATACCTCCATTCATCTCTCCAAGTACAAATTGAGGTATCAAACAATAACTTGCTAATGTTAGATTTTATCACAATAAATTTTTAGTGTACACAATTAAATAATATTTTAAGTAAATTTAACCAAATTTTAACATTTTATAAAGAGACAATATTTTCATCTACTAACTGCTGTAATGCCTTTAATATTCCAAATTTTGCATGCTGCCATGTAAGGCCACCCTGAAAATATACAGCATATGGAGGCTTAATTGGAGCATCAGCACTAAGTTCAATAGATGAACCAGATACAAATGCACCCGCTGCCATAATTACCTGTGAATCATAGCCCGGCATATCCCATGGTTCAGGTGTAACATGGCTGTCAATCGGAGCAGCTGCCTGAATTCCTTTACAAAAAGCGATTACTCCTTCAGGAGAGCCAAATGTAACAGCCTGAATGATATCGTATCGTTCTTCTGTCGAATTAGGAATTACATTAAATCCTAATCTTTCAAATACATTTGCTGCAAAAATTGCACCCTTTAATGCAGAAGCAACAACTGTTGGTGCCATAAATAATCCCTGATAAAATGTATGAATTACATCAAGGCTTGCACCAACTTCTTTTCCAAGTCCCGGAGTTGTAAGTCTATATGCACAATTTTCAACACATTCTTTGGTTCCACATATATATCCTCCAATAGGAGCTAATCCACCACCAAGATTTTTAATCAAAGAACCTACAACCATGTCAGCACCTACGTTTGATGGCTCAACTATATCTACGAATTCACCATAGCAATTATCTACCATTACAATGATATTTTTATTTATTTCTTTTACAAAATTAATTACCTGACCTGTTTTTTCAACAGAAATAGTAGGTCTTGTCTCATATCCTTTTGATCTTTGGATTCCAACCATCTTAACATCAGAAGTTATCGCCTTTTTTATGCCATCAAAATCAAAATCACCATTAGGAAGTAAATCTACCTGTCCATATTTAATTCCATATTCTGCAAGAGATCCTTTTGATTCTCTAATTCCGATTACTTCTTCAAGTGTATCATAAGGCTTACCAGAAATATAAAGTATTTTGTCGCCTGGTCGTAAATTTGCTGATAATGCAATCCCTAATGCATGAGTTCCGCATGTAATCTGTGGGCGGACAAGTGCATCTTCTGTACCAAATACATCAGCATATACTTTTTCTAAAGTATCTCTGCCTATGTCATTATATCCATAACCTGTAGATACGCCAAGATGTGCTTCGGAAACCTGATTCTTCTGAAATGCTTTCATAACTTTTAATTGATTATATTCAGCTACTTCATCTATTTTTGCAAATCTATCTTTT
>ERZ827101.2810-NODE-2810-length-14139-cov-2.747657_pt1 | contig 14139 bp, 16 predicted proteins | sample MGYA00519869_ERZ827101 | MGnify/ENA primary metagenome ERZ827101 (study PRJEB31778, sample SAMEA3449256) | human gut metagenome | biome: human gut; feature: human-associated habitat; material: faeces | place: United Kingdom | collected 2010/2012 ...
GCATCGTCCTCGTTCTTTGTTCCCAATTTGGACAAAACATAATTTTTCCTCCCTATATAATATTAGCTTTCCTATGTTCTTATCTTCTGTTTTTCATAATAAAATTTCTGATCAAAATTCCCCGGATTCCGCGCTTCCTCAAAAAGAGAAAGCTCTCCTTTGACGTTTACTTTATTTCCTATTTGAACCGATTGTTTTGCATCATCATATACAAGGATTCTGGCTGTTTTTTTTGATAAAATAAGATATAGAATTTGATAAGATTCTCTGACTTCAATTTGATATACCTGACCGGTAATCTGAACTTCTTTTCCTGCCTGTTTTTTTATTTCCGGAGGCATAGGCTCTCGAAAGAACCGACTGCCTCCTGCCGTCATTCCTATGGAAAAAATCAGAAATACCATCAGGCACACACTGCATAATGGTCTGTTTCTCAATCTTTTTTCTCCACATAATCATAGTCTGCCGCAAAAGGCTGACTTAAATCTACACTGCTTTGATACGTAACCTTCGTCTCTCCGTTGACCAGAATCTGAACCTGACCTGTCGCACAATTCTCTACGATTGAATTCACCAATGCATAAATGGTCACATACGGGTCAACTTTATAATCTGTATTCAAAAACTCTTCATTAAAATTCACATAGCAGATTCCGTCTTTCACTGACACGCTGCGCACTTCTGTATTCGGAGAAATCACCGGAAAGTTTCCGTCCTTCCCCGGACCTTTCAGTATTTTTTCCACGATCACTTTTTCTCTCGACGTATTGCTGTTATACCGTACTTTCACCGTTTCCGAGCCAAGTCTGTCTCCCTTAGCATTCGAAAAATAAAGCCGAAACTTTTCAACCTGATAAGAGTGAAGCGAAGATCCTGTATTTTCCACAAAATCCTCGGCATTCATAGCTCCCAATTCACGGCCATGCTGATCCTTCAAAGGCTCATCTTCTATGAAAAACCTCACATCATCCACACCGTCGATCTGTGTCAACGTCTGCACGACTGCCGCCCGGAGCAACAATTCCCTCTCTCCGCTAAGCTTCTCATACCCACCGTCAAAGTACAATTTCACACACTCATCGGACAGCTCCCATTTTTCCAGCTTTGCCTCTTCTGCAAAAGCGCTTTGGCATTCCGTTGTATCCTCCACTCGGCGCATGGCTTTGAGTACATTTCGAACCTGTTCCTCTGCGGATGTTCCTTTCAATTGAATCTCTTCTTTTACAAGCCCCGTCCCCTCTACATTGACATAGTAGATACCAGGTTTCTCTTGTGCCGGCTTCCTGTCTTTCCCGCAGGCTGTTAACAAGAGGACGCACACGAGGAATAGGGCTATCATATCTCTACTCTTCTTCATATCATTCTTCCTTCTTTCTATGCCACATAGTTCAGTGGAATCCGCATAGTAAATGTTGTTCCTTCACCCGGCTGACTGAACACTTTGATCGCGCCCCGATGCATTACAACTGCACTTCTTGCTATGGCAAGCCCAAGCCCTGTGCCGCCGATTTCTCTGGAGTGAGATTTATCCACGCGATAAAAACGTTCAAAAATATGTTCCACTTCATCCTCTGCAATTCCGATTCCTGAATCCGCCACTTCGATATAGAAAAATTTGTGGTCTGCATTCAAAGATACATGTACCCAGCCATTTTCCTTATTGTATTTAATCGCATTTTCCACGAGATTACTAAGCGCCAGCGAAAATTTTGTTTCATCTACCTCTGCTGTCACCGGACGGAAGCTCTCATAGACGACCTCAATATTATTGACTGCTGCAATTGGACGCAGACGTTTTAAAATCTTCTCCACAAGCTCATTCATATTCTCCGACCGGATATTCATGGTGCTCGCTGTCTTGTCCATTTTCACAAGCGATAACAAATCATTAATGATCTTATCTTCCCTTTCTATTTCCTCGGACAGATCTTCCATAAATTCCTTATATAATTCCACCGGCACGTCATCCTGTAAAAGAAGTGAATCCGCCAAAACCTTCATAGATGTGATCGGAGTTTTTAATTCATGCGACACATTGGATACAAATTCCTGTCTGGAATCATCCAGTATTTTCAGTCTTCCGAGCATTTTGTTAAAGGCTTCCGATAAAAGCCTCGTCTCTGTATAGCTGTTTTCATGAAGGTAATCGGCATTATACCCTTCCGTCACAGCAGCTATCGAATGAGTAATTCGTCCAAATGGCTTCACCATTACAAATCCAAGAAACAACGCTGTGATTATCGTCACAAGACCCATTGCCATTCCCAGAATGTCCGCTTTGTTCTCCAGAATCTGCCGGCCTTCTACGATGGGATCTGTGGAAATGCTTACAAGGATCACTCCGGATACCTCATCGGAATCCATTGCCATAATCGGTGATGCCACCTCAATATAGCGATTTTCGGCATCATAACGACTGGTGCTGTTCCCATTTTTGCACCGAATTACATCTTCCGACACGATTGTCTTTCCCTTATCCATATCATATGTATCTTCTACAATGCGGTATTCACTGTCGATGACCATTACCCGTCCACTGTAGATATTGGACAATTGGGTAAGTTCGCCCTTGATTACTTCAGATGTAATCCCGTCTGAATAGTCTAATGTTCTCAGCTGATTACAAAGAATAGTGCACTGATTCTGTATCTCTGCCGTCTGCACTTCCACGGCTCTTTTTTCATAACTATTAAGAATCACCGCTCTCATCAATGCGCCCGAACAAAATCCTACGACAATAACAAGAAGCGCGATCCGAAAACGGAGACTCTTTAACATATCTGCTTTGATATACTTACTAACCTTTGAAATAATAACCCACTCCCCACTTCGTGTATACATACTTCGGATCACTTGGATTGGTTTCAATCTTTTCACGAAGTCTTCGAATATGTACATCCACGGTTCTGGCATCTCCCGGATACTCGTATCCCCATACAATATTCAGAAGATTCTCTCTGCTGTATACTTTTCCCGGATTCATGGCAAGAAGCTCCAAAAGATCGAACTCCTTAGCTGTGAGATTCACTTCTTTTCCGCTGATCACTACCCGTCTGCTCTCACAGTCAATTCTCATATCACCTTTTGTCACTACTTTATCGTTCGTTTCTTCCTGACTCTTTCTGCCCATTCGTCTCATGATCGCTTTGATTCTTGCCTTCACCTCAAGAATGTTAAATGGTTTGGTAATATAGTCGTCTGCGCCGTATTCCAGTCCGAGGATCTTATCCATATCATCCCCTTTTGCTGTCAGCATAATAACCGGCACATCGGAAAACTCCCGAATCTGCTGACACACTTGAAAGCCGTCGCATTTTGGAAGCATCACATCCAGCAGGATCATATCGTAAGAATTCTCTCTGGCAAGCTTCAGCGCTTCCTCCCCATCATAAGCACAGTCCACTTTCATGCCGTCCTGTTCCAGACTGAACCGGATTCCTTTCACGATCAACTTTTCATCATCGACAACCAATACCCTTTTTCCTTCCATACTGCGACCCCCTCATGAAACTTTAATCTGATCTTTGATCTTGTCAAATATACCGTCTTTGATTCCTTCTACTTCTTTTAATTCTTCTGCCGAACGGAATCCACCCTGCTTCTTGCGGTACTCAAGAATGGCATCTGCTCTTGACTCGCCGATGCCGCTTAACGTCATCAATTCTTCTTTCGACGCCTTATTAAGATCTACTCTTGCGTCCTCCTGCTCTCCCTCCGGCAAAGGGACAGCTGACGCCTGTACTTCTTCTCTGGACGGGACATATATTTTCTGACCGTCCTTTAAGCTCTCTGCCTGATTCAAATAAGTATCTGCTGCAGTCTCTGTCATACCTCCCGCAGCCTGCACCGCCTCATAGAGACGGCTTGTGTTCTTCAGTTCGTAAACTCCCGGCTCAACGACCTGCCCGCATACATACACGCAGATTTTCCCGCCTTCCGCTTCACCCTCTTCATTTTGCTTTTCCTTTTGCTCTTTTTGCGGTTCTTTCGAATCTTCCTCTATCGTCTGAACCTCGGCAAGCATTTCCCGCTCTTCCTTCTTAGAACACCCATAACAAAGAGTGAAACAAAACATTATGATACACAATTTTATCCATTTTCCTCGCATAAATCTTCTCCTTTACAGCTGTCGAGACTGTAAATACCCCTCTTTATGCAAGCTATATTTATTCTACTATTTCCATTGAAAAATTGCAACTCCAATCAGGGCAATCACCATCCCAATTACTTTTCTCCATTCCAGCGCTGCTTTCTCTACCCCAAACAAACCGAACAATTCAATCATATATGCGATAATAAGCTGAGAAAACACGATCAGAAGCGCTGCCTTTGCAGGACCTAACTGTTCCATGCTTTTAATGACCGTCCACGTGATTCCAGCTCCGATCACACCGCCTAAAAGAAGGTATTTTGGCTCTACTTTGGCAATTGCCGATACAGAATCTCTCCCTGTCACAAGCCATGCTCCTGCGCATACCAAAAAAGCGGTAAGCTGCACCCATCCATTACTCACCCACATTCCTGCAGTTTTGGTCACCTGTGTATTAAATACCCCCTGTACACTCATCAGCGCTCCTGAAAGGATCGCAATCAAAAAACCAATCATCGTAATCTATACCTCCACATTTTTACTATCAGTATATCCAGATGACTGGTTTTTCATTATAAGACTTTTCTCAATTTTTCAATCATTTCATCCACATGCTCTTTTTCGATCACCAGAGGCGGCACCAGACGGATCACGTCGCTTCGGGCACTGATGATAAGAAGCCCTTCTTTCATTGCCTTTTTCACCACTTCTCCCACCGGTCCACTTAGCTTGATTCCCCGGATGAGTCCCAGACCTCTTTGTTCTACCACACAGTCATAGTCTTCCACCAGCTTTTTCAGCTGTTCCTCCATGTAGTCACCAACTTCTTTTACGTGCGCTGCCAGCTTCTGATTTTCATAGATTTCCAGTGTTTTGGCAACTGCCGCACAGGCAAGTGGATTTCCTCCATATGTCGTTCCGTGATCTCCCGGCTTCAAAGATGCTTCCGCTATAGCTTTGGTCATGGCAAATGCGCCAACCGGTACTCCGCTTCCAATTGCCTTTGCCATCGTCATAATATCCGGTTTTGTTCCATATAGCTGCCATGCAAACATTTCTCCTGTCCTTGCCATGCCGCACTGGATCTCATCACAGATCATCAAAATACCTTCTTCATCACAAAGCTTGCGGATTCCAGTCATAAATTCTTTTGTTGCGGTATTGATTCCGCCTTCTCCCTGAACAGGCTCCACAATGATTCCACAGGTTTTTTCATTTACGAGCTTCTTCACACTTTCCAGATTGTTAAATTCAGCAAAAGACACTCCCGGAATCAACGGTTCAAACGGCTCTCTGTAAGCCGGATGCTCTGTTACCGACAACGCTCCCATTGTTCTTCCATGAAAAGAATCTTTCATTGCAATGAATTCAAACCGTCCGCTCTTTTTCTGCCAGGCGTATTTTCTCGCCGCCTTTAAAGCGCCTTCGTTTGCCTCTGCCCCGCTGTTTGTAAAAAAGATCCGATCCATCCCGCTTGCTCTGCGAAGCGCTTCTGCCGCCTTCCCGCAAGTGGTATTGTAATATAGGTTCGAAGAGTGAAGCAGGTTGTCAATCTGTTCCTTCAACGCATTTTTCAGTTCTACATTCCCATAGCCGAGACCTGACACTGCAATTCCTGCCATAAAATCCAGATATTTCTTTCCGTCTGTATCGTATAAATACACACCGTCTCCCCGGTCTAAGGTAATCGGGAAACGATTATAAGTATGAAGGAGATTTTCCTCCGTCATTTTCATATATTCATTCATGCTATTCCTCTCCTCGATAATAAGTCGGCTCACCATCATTTAAAATCGCAGTACCGATTCCTTTATTTGTAAATATTTCAAGCAACAGGCAATGCGGAATCCTTCCGTCTAAAATGTGGACTCTTGATACGCCATGTTCGATAGCCTCCACGCAATTATAAAGTTTCGGGAGCATACCTCCGCCAATATATCCTTCATCCATAAGCGCTCTTGCCTCTGACACCTTCAATTCTTTATATACTCCTTCAATATCTGTCAAAAATGCAAGCTTTTCCGCTCTCATTGCCCGGGCAATCGCACAGGCAGCATCATCTGCATTAATATTGTAAGTATTGTAGTCATCATCCAGCCCGATCGGCGCAATAACCGGAAGAAAATCTTTTTCAAGAAGATCATATAAGATACGCGCATTGACCTCTTTGACATCTCCGACATATCCGATATCTTCTCCGTCGGCAAATTTCTTTTTCACAGACAGAAGCTTTCCATCCTTGCCACTTAAGCCAATGGCGCGCACCCCAAGGCTTTCTACGAGCTGTACAAGGTTTTTATTCACTTTACCAAGCACCATCTCCGCCAGCTCCATCGTCTCTTCATCCGTCACACGCAGTCCGTTTACAAATTTGGGTTTCATGCCTACTTTACTCACCCATTTGCTGATTTCTTTTCCTCCGCCGTGCACAATGATCGGCTTAAAACCTACCAGCTTAAGCAACGTCACATCCTGAATCACATGTTCCTTCAAAGTGTCGTCTACCATTGCGCTTCCGCCGTACTTTACTACGATTACTTTCCGGTTAAAACGCTGGATATAAGGGAGCGCCTCGATCAACACCTCCGCTTTGTCCAAATATTTCTGCATCTGTTTATCCATCTATATCGCCGCCTTTTTTGAATTCTAGTCATTTTTTTATATCTTTTTATATATTTTTATTTCCTTAGCTTCTGTAATCCGCATTGATTTCTATGTATCCATGGGTCAGATCACATCCCCATGCCGTCGCTCTTTTTTCACCCATTTTCACATCTGCGATGGCAGTCACTTCCGCTTCTGACAAAATCTTCGTCGCTTCTGCTTCGCTGTAATCTATCGCTGTTCCATTTTCAACGATTTGAATCTTGCCTGCTTTGCTCTCAAAGAAGAGATCGACCTTCTCCGGATCAAACTGTGCACCTGAATAACCCATTGCACACAGAATTCTTCCCCAGTTTGCATCATGTCCTGCAATCGCTGTCTTGGTAAGATTGGAACACACAATTGCTTTCGCCAGTGTCTTTGCCTGTTCTTCGCTTGCACATCCTACTGCTTTCACTTCAAAAAGAGCAGTCGCGCCCTCTCCGTCACCTGCGATTTTTTTCGCAAGATACTCGTTGATCTCATGAAGTGCCTCGACAAATTTGTTATAATCCTCACTTCCATATATAATTTCTTCATTTTCCGCAAGACCATTCGCAAGAAGAAGAACGGTGTCGTTAGTGGATGTATCACCATCTACGGAAATCATATTGTAAGTGTTCTGCACATCCTCACTCAATGCCTTTTGCAGTGTTTCCTTTGAAATAACTGCATCCGTCGTAATAAACGCAAGCATCGTACACATATTAGGATGGATCATACCGGAGCCTTTTGCCATTCCTCCTATGGTGACTGTCTTTCCGCCCGCTTCAATCTCTATCGCAAGCTCTTTTTCACATGTATCAGTTGTCATAATTGCCTTTGCCGCTTCATTTCCGCTTTCTATAGAATCATTTTTCTTTCCCGTAAGCACTTCTACTCCGGCAATCAGCTTATCCATCGGCATCTGCTTTCCGATCACTCCTGTAGATCCGAGAAGCACTCCGTCTTTCGATATCCCGAGCATTTCTGCTGCCGCTTTTGCCGTATCTTCACAGTAACCAAAGCCTTCTGCCCCGGTACATGCATTTGCAATGCCGGAATTTACAATCACTGCCTGCACACCGGCACCTGACGCAACAACTTGCTGATCCCATTTTACAGGAGCTGCTTTTACTACATTGGTAGTAAATGTTCCTGCTGCCACACAAGGCACCTTGCTGTAGATCATTGCCATATCTGTGCGATCCTTATATTTGATTCCTGCTGCCGTTGCTGCTGCCTCATATCCTTTTGCCGCGGTTACTCCACCTTTTATCTTCTTCATATTCCATCCATCCTTTCTTCTTTCTCATTTCTACCTACTGTTTTCTTATTGAATAAACGCTGTAATATTTTTCTCATTTAATGTAAAGTCGTAATAATTAAGATCTTCTCTCTTCGTCCATGCAATTTCGTTCCAAAATGCATTGCCAATATCGTTCTTTGTAAATGCGATCAGTGAAACTTTATTGATTTCTTCTTTTTTAAGCGCCTCCATGGCAAATGCCACCATAGATTTACCAATGCCTCTCATTCGGTAGTCTTTGTGAACGCAGACGTGATATAAGCATCCTCTTCTTCCGTCATGACCACATAAGATCGCGCCTACAACTTTCCCGTCTTCTTCTGCCACTACACTGGTTGTTGGATTACGCTTTAAGAAACGGGCAACCCCTTCTCTTGAATCATCCATACTTCTGATTCCAAATCCTTGGATACTGTTCCAAAGCTCTTTGACCTGATCATAGTCTTCCATTGTCATTACTCTTACCATCTAACCACTCCTTTTATTATGGGAACATCGGAACCAGATTAAGTCCTTCATTTTCCGTCAGACCAAACATAAGATTCATATTCTGTACTGCCTGCCCCGCTGCGCCTTTTACCAGATTATCGATGGCGCCCATCAGGATAATCCTGTTTGTTCTCGGATCAATCTTAAAATTTATGTCCACATAATTGCTGCCTTCCACCCATTTCGTTTCCGGGCATACACCTTCCGGCAAAAGACGGATGAACTGTTCTTTGTCATAATATTTTTCGTAAATTGCTTTTATATCCTCGTATGTAACTTCTTTCTTAAGAGATGCATATTCTGTCACCAGAATTCCGCGGTTCATCGGCACAAGATGCGGTGTAAAGTTAAGCACCACCTGCTCTCCTGAAGCATAGCCAAGCTGTTCCTCAATCTCCGGTGTATGTCTGTGGCTTCCCACTCCGTAAGCCTTTATATTTTCATTAACCTCACAGTACAGATTCGGAAGCTTTGCCCCTCTTCCCGCTCCGGATGTCCCGGACTTGGCATCAATGATCAAGGTATTCATATCAATACCCCCCTCTTTTGCCAGCGGATATGCCGTCAATATGGAGCAGGTTGTATAACATCCAGGATTTGCCACAAGTCTCGCTTTTTTCACATCTTCCCGGTTGATCTCACACAGACCATATACCGCTTCCTCAATAAACCGGGGACTTTGATGAACGATTCCATACCATTTTTCATAAGTTTTTACATCCTTGATTCGGTAATCCGCGCTCAAATCAATGATCTTCGTCTTCTCGAGAATCTCTTCTGTCAGTACCGAAGCACAGAACCCCTGCGGCGTAGCAGTAAAGATTACATCCGCTTCATCCGCCAATTGCTCCATATGATCATCCATACATTTCGCATCCACGATCCGAAACATATTTCTATAAATATCCGCATAGTTCTGATCCACATAACTTCTGGAACCATACCACACAATCTCCACATCTCTATGATTCATCAAAATTCTAACAAGCTCCGCTCCGGCATAGCCGGTGGCTCCAATAATTCCTGCTTTTATCATAATTACCTCCTGAGGACGTTTGGGACGTAGCATTTTTGCACTTTGCTACGTCCCAAACTGCATTTTGCCCTGTCCTTTTTGAAAAGTTTTGCATAATTATACTTCTTTATTGCATATTATGCAAGTATTTTTTATTGATTATTTTTAAGATATTCTGCGATACTTTTTTTATATGAGAAAAAAGACAATCAACTTCTCATTTGAAATTAATTGTCTTTCCTGTGTTTTATTCGGTTTTTATGTGTTAAATGGGTATCTTTGAGTTAATACCCTGTTAAAGGCAGATTTGTTTTGTTCGGCTTTTCTTTGGCTCTTTTGCTATGTTTTGATATCGGTAAATGCTAAATAGTAATCCGAGCAATATTCCTGTCACAACTGCGCCGCTTCCTCCTGTGCTTAAGAATGGGCAGTATCCGTCTCCGTACGGCTGCAGTCCCAGATTGCCGAGAAGATAGATCACCAGCCGTCCCACAAGCACTACCGTGCATCCTAATCCCATAATTCTGCCCGCTTGGTTTCTCTGGCGAAGTGTATTCTTAAGTAGATAAAATAGCAAAACTGAAATTAAACTAATAAATAGAACCGCTGTCAAGATTCCGTAAAAGGAAAGGATATAGGTAAATAAAAAGTCTCTGTCCCCATACATTTCCAATCCTTTCATTGCCTGTGCAGAACTTCCGACCATATGACTGTTCGCTGCCGCTGACCTAAGAGGCTCCATTACTGCTGATATGTCAGCCCCGTAAGGCGGAAGAAGCATTTGCAGACGCTCCTTCTGATACACTGCCCCAAAGTTCCAAACCATACCGGCATACAATACCGGAAGAATCAAAACCACTGATATCGTTCCAAAATATACTCTTTTTTTCTTTACACGGAACCAACCACAAGATACTGCATAAAGAAATATGATCATTGAAAATACGCACAATAGTAGAGAGAGCATTATATTGTTAGTATAAGACACTACCACAACTTCCGGAAGCATCCATACAACTGCTTTCCAGATGACTTCATATCCCTGCCCGCGATAACGATACAGAATTGCTCCATACAACGGAAGAAACAAATATACTAAGACTCTTACGTTCAAGATCATCATTCCGCCTACACTGATCCATCCCACACTTCCATTGACAACTGTTCCACTAAACCAAATCCCCGCCATCAAAATCAAAAACAAGCCGACGGTAAGTTCCCTTGCCTTTTCTCCGATTCTACTGTAATCCACGTAACAGACTCCAATCATGACTACAAATGCAAGCACATAATATACCCATGAATTTGCAACGTAGATCCCTAAACCGCTCCGATCATACAACAGGCATCGCAAAATCATTCCTGCCAGATAAAGCGCTCCGGTAAGCAAGATCCATCCCCACGCCATCTTTGGGCGGTGAATGCGGTCCATCTCAACGCCGACTGTCACCGGATCTCCCATCTCCATAACTGCCGCAGTCTCGGCTTCTTTCTCTGTCATTCCGGACGCTAAAAAATCCCTCTTCTGATCTTCCATATGGTCTTCCAATTCTTTTTCAATCATCGGAAGCGCTTTCTTATAACGAATCTGCTCTGCCAGGATCTCCAAATACTCCTTCTTATCCATAACATACACCTCCAAGTACTCTTCCCACTGCCTGTGAATATTCTTCCCACTCTTCTTTTTTCACCAGAAGCTGTTTTTTCCCCGCCTTAGTAAGTGTGTAGTATTTTCTCGTCTTCCCTCCAATCTCTTCCTCATAGGTTTCCACATATCCTTGCTCCTCTAACTTATGAAGAATTGGATATAATGTCCCTGCCTTCAATGAGAAAACACTCATAGAACGTTCCCTGAGTGTTTCGATCATTTCATAGCCATACATATCTTTTTCCTCCAGAAGCTTCATTAAAAGCATGGAGTTACTTCCTGACAACAAACTTTTATCAACAGCCATTTTTATTCTCTCCTTTCATTCTTTCATCCATATTTCCATTATTCTTTATTTTTAATATATAGAACCTCTATATATCTTCTTATCTTTATAATACATAGAACCTCTATATATGTCAAGAAAAAATATCAAAAGCTAACAATATTTCTAAATGCCCATACACAAACATGCCATCTTATACATTCGCCTTGCATATTTTGAATATTTCAATGATTTTTTAACTTTTTTTCATTTTTCTATTGCATAATTATAAATATTGGTGTATATTAATTCTTGCGACCAGCAGTTGCATATTTATACAAACAGAATTTATTACAGTTTAGGAGGTTTTACATATGAAAGAGAAAGTTGTATTAGCGTATTCCGGAGGACTTGACACTACAGCCATTATCCCTTGGCTCAAAGAAAATTTTGACTATGAAGTTATCTGCTGTTGTGTAGACTGCGGACAGGAAGAGGAATTAGACGGTTTGGAAGAACGTGCAAAATTATCCGGCGCTTCTAAATTATACATTGAAGATATTGTAGATGATTTCTGCGATAATTACATCGTACCTTGCGTACAGGCGCACGCCATTTACGAAAACAAATACTTGCTCGGAACTTCTATGGCACGTCCTGCAATTGCAAAACGTCTTGTAGAAATCGCAAGAAAAGAAGGCGCTACTGCAATCTGTCACGGGGCTACCGGAAAAGGAAACGATCAGATCCGTTTCGAACTCGGTATTAAGGCTCTGGCTCCGGACATTAAAATCATCGCACCTTGGCGTATGACAGACGTATGGACTATGAATTCTCGTGAAGAAGAGATAGAATATTGTAAAGCACACGGTATCGATCTCCCATTCGACGCAAGCCACAGCTACAGCCGTGACCGTAACTTATGGCACATCAGCCACGAGGGTCTGGAACTGGAAGATCCTGCATGCGAGCCAAACTATGACGACTTACTGGTACTTGGTGTATCTCCTGAGAAAGCTCCGGACGAGGCAGAGTATGTAACAATGACTTTTGAAAAAGGTGTTCCAAAGAGTATTAACGGAGAAGAAATGAAAGTTTCTGATATTATCCGCAAGTTGAATGAACTTGGTGGAAAACATGGCGTCGGAATCTGCGATATTGTAGAAAACCGTGTTGTGGGAATGAAATCCCGCGGAGTCTATGAAACCCCTGGCGGAACAATCCTTTACGAAGCACATCAACAGTTAGAAGAACTCGTTCTCGACCGTGCTACTTATGAAGTAAAAGAAGAAATGGGCAACAAACTGTCTCAGGTAGTATATGAAGGAAAATGGTTTACACCACTTCGCGAAGCAATTCAGGCATTTATCGAAAGCACACAGGAATATGTGACAGGCGAAGTAAAATTCAAACTTTACAAAGGAAATATCATCAAAGCCGGAACAACTTCTCCATACTCTCTGTACAGCGAGTCTCTGGCAAGCTTTACAACAGGCGATCTCTATGATCACCACGATGCAGACGGATTTATCAATCTGTTCGGTCTGCCGCTTAAAGTTCGCGCTATGAAAATGGCTGAAGTCGAAGGCAAATAGTAGTACATTATGAATATCCTATATGTAAAGGAGCAGATCAACCCTGATCTGCTCCTTTACTGATTCAATTTTCAATCCATATTTACTTGTTCTTACCTTTTCTTACCAATTCTGCCGATCCCGACTAAAACCGCACCGATAATAACATAGAAATCCGCGAGATTTGCTGTTAAACTGGAAAGGAATTTATTTTTGCTCTGAAAACCAATGTAATCAATTACCTTTTTCCTTACCAAACGATCGTAAATATTGCTGGCTGCTCCTGCTGTGAGAAAAATCATTCCTGTTTTCTCCAACCATTTTCCTTTCTTTAGAAACAATAAGAGATCATAAAACAAAATCACCACGCCTGTGACAGCAGAAGCCCCCTGCACAATTTTAGGATATTTCTCCAAGGTACTTAACAGAAAGCCACGGTTATATACTTTGCGAAGCACAAGCCCCGGAACAATACACTTTCGTTCTTCCCGCCTGTCGAATGTATCTTCGATATACTGTTTGATTCCCATATCAACACAAAGAAATACAACCAGCATACCGCCAAAAGCGGCAAGCATTACAGCACCCCTTTGATCCGGTCAATCTCATCTTCCAGTCTTTCCATCTCTTTGTCACGTTTCTCAATGGCTTCACACATCACAACATAGTCAAGGTCGGAAATCTCACTGTCCTTAAATTTTTCATAAACCATACGTCCAATATCGATAAGATCTCATTTGCTCTCTGAAGTCCTCTGATATTGCTCTTTAACTTCTGAATCTCTATCGTATCTTCGGTCTTCTTCCCAATATCACTTGCCACATCGGATATTTTCTTTCCAAGTTCTTCAAAAAAATCTGCCATCGCTTTTCGTCTCCTTCTCTCTATTTTCTTACAGCTGACGCAAAGTATCCAGCGAACGATACAGATCCATCGTCCCATACCCCCACTCTTCATTAGGATACTCAGCCTGCGGCTGCCGATTCGCACCAAGCACAATGATCGTTCTGATCTGGCTTGCGCTCACTCCTCTCGCCCCCGGCTGCTGCATAATCCATTCTAACAAAAGCGCCACGGCTCCGGCAGTGATCCCCGTCGCCGCACTGGAACTGCTCCTCGTCACAAAG
>ERZ827101.2814-NODE-2814-length-14109-cov-2.616906_pt1 | contig 14109 bp, 15 predicted proteins | sample MGYA00519869_ERZ827101 | MGnify/ENA primary metagenome ERZ827101 (study PRJEB31778, sample SAMEA3449256) | human gut metagenome | biome: human gut; feature: human-associated habitat; material: faeces | place: United Kingdom | collected 2010/2012 ...
TGCAGGGACACCACCTGCCGCTCCGGCTCACTGAGTTTTTGCAGCGAGCCCTCCAGAAGCAGCCTGCTGCAGGCTTCCTCCTCCAGACGGGCTGGAGACGGAACCGTCTCCAGAACAGCATCCTCTGTGGGGTGGGCCCGGCTCTGCCGCCGCATCATCTCGGCGGCGGTGTGATGAGCGATGGTCATCAGCCATGCCCGATGCCCGCTGCCGCGGCGATAGGTGCCAGCCTTGCCCCAAACACGAAGGAAGGTTTCCACCGCCGCATCCTCCGCGTCGGCACGTTGTCCCGTCACCGAGAGACAAACCGCATATACGCTGGAGGCATACGCGCGATAGATCTCCTCAAGGCCGCCTACGTCACCGGCTGCCACACGGGCTATCGCTTGATCAAACAATCCATTTTCCAAGTCGACGCCTCCTTATGTGAAAAGCTTTTCGCCAATGATACGACGGCGGGCCCCTGTTTTTATGGAAAAGGGGAAAAGAAATTTTTGGATGAAGTTTGCGGGGAAGGTGAGTAAACCATCGCCTCCTGTCAATACTATTGCCGGAACACACCCGTTCAACACCAAAGAAAGGATGACTGCACATGGAATTTAAAGGAAGCCGCACCGAGGCGAATCTCATGGCTGCCTTCGCAGGAGAGAGCCAGGCGCGCAACAAGTACACCTATTATGCCTCCCAAGCAAAAAAGGATGGCTACATGCAGATCGCGCGGATCTTTGAGGAAACGGCCGCGAATGAGAAGGAGCACGCGGAGCTCTGGTTCAAGCAATTGCACGGCGGCAGCATACCCAGCACAGTTGACAATCTGGCGGACGCCGCAGCGGGCGAGCATTATGAGTGGACCCAGATGTATGCGGATTTCGCCAAGGTAGCCCGGGAGGAAGGCTTTACCGCCATCGCCACGGCTTTTGAGCTCGTCGCGAAGATTGAGAGCTTCCACGAGCAGCGCTACCTCAAGCTTCGCGAGAATATAGAAACCGGCAAGGTCTTCAAACGGGGCGCCGGCACCGTCTGGATCTGCCTGAACTGCGGCCACCTCTATACCGGCGAAACGCCCCCCGCCCTCTGCCCGGTCTGCAAGCATCCGCAGTCCTATTTCCAGCTCCACATCGAGGACTATTGAGGAGCGGGCATGGACAAGAAAAAGAGAAAACCCGGTCCCACCGCCCAGCGGGCGGCTATGGAAGACGCGGTCACCCTGCGGGAACAAGGGCGCGGCGACATCCTTTCCGATGTGCTCGGCAGCTATACCGGCACCGCCGAATCCGGCGAGATTCCCGAGCAGGACGCGGACGATCTGTAACCCGTATACAAGCACTGCCGTTTGCACGGCAGTGCTTTGTTTTTCCCAGCGTCCGCATCCTCATAGAGAGACATGAGCGGTCGGTTTCGTTGGCAGCCCGCCAGCGAGGGGCGAATCCCCTTGCTTTTTCAGTCGTTTCCAGCATATAATGGGATACAAGACCCACCGGGCCGGGAAAGGAGGGCCGCCATGGCGAACCGCATACCGGAGGTTTCCCCTGTTTTGGACGAGGCCGGGCTTCCGCTGCACGGCTTCTGTCGTTTTGAGGAGATACGGCCGTATCTGTTGTCCTGCCGGGCCGCTTCCCGGATCCCGGCCGCGGCCTGTACTGTCATCATCGCGCTGTTTCCCTACCGCTTCCCGGACGACGGCGGGCCCCGCAACCTCTCCCTTTACGCCTGTGTCCCCGATTATCATCGGGTGGCCGGCGATGTCCTGCGCCGCGCGGCCGGCCAGCTGGCCCGGTGTTATCCCGCCTTTGTTTTTGAACCCTTTATCGACAATTCGCCCATCCCCGAGGTACGGGCGGCCTCTCTCTCCGGGCTCGGCCGCATCGGTGACCATGGACTTCTGATCCATCCCCGGTATGGTTCGTACGTGTTTATCGGGTCGATCGTCACAAACGCGCCCTGGCCCGTCCCGGCGGGATCCCTCTCCGCCTGCCCGCATTGCGGTGCCTGCGCGGCGGCCTGTCCCGGGCACTGCCTCTCCGGCACCTCGCCGGACAAAAACCGTTGCCTGTCCTCCCTCACCCAAAAAAAAGGCGGGCTGACCCCGGATGAAGAACGTCTCATCCGGGATAACGGCCTGCTTTGGGGATGCGACACCTGCCAGGAGGCCTGTCCCCTCAACGCGGACGCGATATGCGACCCGCATCCCTGTTTTTCCGAATATCGCCCGCTGGCTGGGCGGACCGACCTGGAAAACCCGGACGGGAAAGCCTATGGCTGGCGGGGCCGGGAGGTTCTGCGGCGGAATTGGGCCATATACCGCGGCAAAAACGCACCCGATTAAGGCACTTGCTCTGTTATTCGTTTTGGGGAGCGGTTTCCCTTATAAATGAACGAGTCCGTTTTTCACTTGTTTGCTGTCGCGTCGTTGGCCGGCCCGACATAAATGGATTTCCCTCCTGCGCCGTCGTTCGGTTCATCAGCCCAAAAAAGCCAGGGCAAAAGCAATGCTTTTGCCCTGGCTTTTCCTCTTTCTCATCGGCGCTGCTTAAGACCTGGCAATCCGGATCTGCCGTTGTCTCCCTCGTCTAATAGGCCGAAAACCGGACGGGACGGAGCTCCCGCCCGGTGTGATATCGCCTCACCCATTCCGGGTGGCGATGACGTCCACCCCGGTGTCCAGTATATTGGGCAGAAGCACCTGCCCGGCCTTCACAGGGGCCGTCACCCGCAGCTCCCGCAGCAGGGCGGCGGCCTCAGACACCCGTTCTCTAGGGATGGCCCCGCTGGTTTTGACCGGCAGCCGGGGATGAACGCCTCCCTCCAGTGCCACCGTAGCGGTGAGCACCCGCACCGGCGCGAACAGTTCCTGCCGGGCGTACGTCTCCCCCCGGGGACAGGCATTTCCGGATACCCGGATCTCCTCCCCTTCCTCCACCGTCAGGCGGCAGCCCCGTGGACAGACGATGCAGACGAGCTTCTTCATGATGACACCTCCCCCAAGTCCAACGCCACCGTCAGCGGCCCGGCCGCCTCGCGCAGCAACGCCGCCGGTATCGCGAGGCGCTCCATTTCCCCCGGCGCCAGATGCTCCCGCTTTCGGCGCAGCAGATCCCTTTCCCCATCCGAAACGACGATCTCCGCGTTTTCATAAATGCCGCCGACCCGGAAAAAAACCTCCGCCGTCTTCTGCAGCTTTTCCGGGAGGATACGCTGCGGGACGGTATAAGTCACGCCGGCCCCCGCGCACACCTCGAGCGGTGCCCGCGCGGCGGAGGAACCCGTCCCCATGGCGTAGGCCGCGGCGGCGCGGCCCGCTTTCTGGCTTTCGAGGGTGACGAAATCCACCAGGTCATGCACATGCACCGCATTGCCGCAGGCAAACACCCCCGGCAAGCCGGTCTGCATCGACTCATCGACGAGCGGCCCGTTCGTGCGCGGATCCAGCGGGATTCCGGCCCCCCTGGACAGTTCGTTTTCGGGGATCAGTCCCACCGACAGCAGAAGCGTGTCGCAGTCGAACACCATCTCGCTTCCCGGAACCGGCCGGCGTTTTTCATCCACCGCCGACACCACCACCTGTTCCACCCGCCTGCGGCCCCGGATTTCGGTGACGGTATGCGAGAGGTAAAGCGGGATGCCGAAATCCTCAAGGCATTGGGTGATGTTGCGCTGCAAGCCCCCCGAATAGGGCTGCAGCTCGACGCAGGCGAGTACCTCGGCCCCGGAGAGCACCATCCGCCTTGCCATGATCAGACCGATGTCCCCCGATCCCAGGATCACCACCCGCCTGCCGACCATCTGCCCCTCGATGTTCAGATACCGCTGGGCACAGCCGGCGGTAAAAACCCCCGCGGGACGGGTGCCGGGGATGCCGATCGCCCCTCTCGTCCGTTCCCGGCAGCCCATGGCGAGCACCACGGCATCCGCCCGGTATTCCCGGTATCCCTCCGACGGGCTGACCGCCCGCACCACCCGGTCGCGCGTGATGTCGAGAACCATGGTATCGGTCTCGATTTCCACCCCGGCCTCTTCCGCCATTCGGACGAACCGGGCGGCATATTCCGGCCCGGTGAGCTCCTCCTTGAAATAGTGGAGGCCAAAGCCATTGTGGATACACTGGTTGAGGATCCCGCCCGGTTCGGTGTCCCGTTCGAGCACCACGACACGGGGACAGCCCGCCTCCTTCGCGGCCACGGCCGCGGCGAGCCCGGCCGGCCCGCCGCCCACTACCAGCAGCGGTATATGCTGTTCATTCATTGTCTCATCCACCCTTTTCCCTATTTCCGGTGCCCGTTCACAAGCGGCCCGTGAGCATCTGCGTACCCGGGCCGTCCTGCGGCACCTCCGCCATCGGGATGCCCATCTCCCGCGCGAGGATCGCGGTTACCCGAGGGCCGCAGAAACCGCCCTGGCACCGGCCCATTCCCGCGTTGCACCGACGCTTGACCCCGTCGACCGACACGGCCGGGATCGGCTCGTGAGCGGCGGCCACCACTTCTCCTTCGGTCACGGTTTCACACCGGCAAACCACCCGCCCGTACAGCGGATTTTCCGCCGCCATGGCGGCGCGTTCCCCGTCGGTGGCCGTCCGGAACGGCCGGGGCCGGGGACATAGGCGGAACTCCTCCCGCGGCTCCAGCGGCAGCCCCGCCTTTCCGAGCATCTCCACCCCCACCCTCGCCAGGGCCGGGGCGCTGGTCAGCCCGGGAGACTTGATGCCGCACAGATTGAAAAAGCCGGGTACGCCGGGTGCCTCTCCGGCGATAAAATCGTCCCTGCCATCCGCGCGAGCGCCGACGGCCCGCACCCCCGCGAAATTGCGGATCGAATCCCGCAGCACGAAACCGGGGACCGACCGCCGGGCCTGTGCCGCCACGAAGGCAAGCCCCGACGCTGTCACGGCGGTGTCGTCGGGGTCCTCCTGGCTCACAGCGTCGGGGCCGACGATCAGGTTGCCGTGAACCGTAGGCGCCACCAACACCCCCTTGCCGTCCTTGGACGGGCACTGGAAGACGGTGGCGCCTACCAGATTCCCCTGAGCCTTATCCAGCAGATAATACTGGCCTTTGGAAGGCCGGATATCAAAGGTATGCGGTGCCACCAAATCATTGACCCGATCCCCGTGGGTTCCTGCCGCGTTGACCACAAAGCGGCTCCGGATTTCCCGTCCTCCCGCGGTTGCCAGGCGGAATCCCTCCCCGTCTTTCCGGATGGAAACCACCTCGTATTCGGGCAGGAACGCACAGCCGTTCTGCACAGCCGTTTCGGCAAGGGCCAGGGCGAACTCCCACGGGCTGATGATCCCGGCCGTGGGGGCGTATAGAGCACCGACGACCTCTGCTGCAAGCTGCGGTTCCCGTCGGCGCGCTTCCTCACCCGACAGCAGCTCGAGACCGGGTACCCCGTTTTGAATCCCCCTGTCAAACAGGTTTTTCAGCCGGGGCCGATCCTCCTCCGACAGGGCTACCACCAACGATCCGTTGTTCCGGTAGGATACCCCGAGAGCGGGCGCCAGTTCCCGGATAAGAGCATTGCCCTCCACATTGCAGCGCGCCATCAGGGTGCCGGGCTCGGGATCATATCCCGCGTGGACGATCCCACTGTTGGCCCTGGTCGCGCCCGCGGCCACGTCGTTGCTCCGCTCGAGCAGCGCCGTCTTCACCCGATAGCGGCCGAGCTCGAACGCCAGGGCGCAGCCGGTGATCCCTCCGCCGACGATCGCCACATCATATGCCTGCATACCATCCCGCCTCCGTTTTTTCTCGCACGTGCCTCTGCAAAACGCAAAAAAGCCGCACCAAACCCACCCGTTCAAAACGGATGGGTTGGTGCAGCTCTCCACTCTGGCACCCGTATTTCATTCTGAAAGAGAGTATACCACATTTTCCCCCCTTTGTCCAGAGGATCCGCTGGAAAGTACCATTCCATTCTTGACATATGCCAATAACAGTATATAATAGGATTTGGTTATTGGCATACGCCGGAAAGAGGTGAAACGCATGCCCAGGCCCTGCAAACGCCGCCGGATCTGCGCCCTTCCAGGATTTATACGGTTCGGCGCCATGGATGTCCCCGCCCGTGGAAAACATCTGATCCATATGACGGTGGACGAGTATGAGGCGATCCGTCTGATCGATTTGGAACGCCTGACCCAGGAGGCATGCGCCCGCCGTATGGGGGTGGCCCGGGCCACTGTGCAGGCCATTTACAACCGCGCCCGGGTCAAGCTGGCCCACTGCCTGGTGGAGGGGGACGAGCTTTCCATCGGCGGCGGAGATTATGAAATATGCGCCGGCCCCACGCCGGGCTGCGGGTGTTCCCGCTGCCAAAACCATCGGATCCAAATAAAACAGGGAGATGACAAGGGATGAACATTGCGGTGACGTATGAAAACGGTCAGGTCTTTCAGCATTTCGGGCATACCCAGCAGTTCAAAGTCTACCAGGTGGAGGACGGACGGGTCCTGTCTTCCCGGATCGAGGAAACCGGCGAAAGCGGCCATGGCGCACTGGCTGGGTTTCTCAAGGAGCATGGCGTGGATACGCTGCTCTGCGGCGGGATCGGCGGCGGGGGTGCCAAGACGGCGCTGGCACAGGCCGGTATCCGCCTGTTCGGAGGCGTCGTCGGCAGCGCGGACCAGGCGGTGGAGGATTTCCTGGCCGGAAAGCTCCGGTTCAATCCGGACGTACACTGCAGCCATCATGGGGACCATCACGACGGCGACTGCGGAAACCACCACGGCTGCGGTTCGGGAGTGGGCGGCCATTCCTGTCACCGCTGAAAACCAAACCCCATTGAAGCAAAAAGCCGGACGCTTTGAGCGTCCGGCTTTTTCGAGTTCATTCCAATGCCGTCAGGCCGGAACCAGGATCTTCTCCAGCTCCTCCGTGAACGCCTCGTAAGGGCGGGCGCCGACCAGGGTGCTGACCAGCTCGCCGTCCCGGAAAATGGCGACGTTCGGGATACTCTGTACACGGTAGCGACCCGCAAGTTCCGGTTCCGCGTCCACGTCGACCTTGCCGACCACAACCCGGCCCTCATACTCCTCTGCCAGCCGGTCGATGACCGGGGCCAGCATCTTGCAGGGCATGCACCAGCCAGCCCAGAAGTCCACGAGCAGTACGCCCGGCTGTGCCAGCGCGGTCTCGAACTGTTCCTTATCGAAATGGATTGCATTTGCCATCTTGAACACTCCTTCTTTCCTATGACTCCGTTTATGGATGGTATATGCAAAGGCGGCCCAAAATATCCGCCGGTTTGCCGTTTTAACGCAGGGAACGGGCGGCATCCTGTGCCGCAATCAGCCCCTCGCCCACAGCCTTGGCGATCTGTAAGGGCAGCCCCGTGCAGTCTCCCGCCGCGTACAGGCCGGGAATATTGGTGCGCATCGCGCGGTCCACGGCCACGTATTTTCCCTCCAGGGCGAGACCGGGAACCAGCGCATCCGGTGCCGCGACTTTCCGCAGGAGAAAGACCACGTCGCAGTCGAGACGGCGGCGGTCCTCTCCATCCACGGGCAGGAAGGAAAACCCTTCCAGGCGCTCTTCCCCCTCGATAACCGGCTGTTTACCGACAAAGGAAGGGATCTCCGGCGGCAGGCCACCGAGCCGGGACCGGTGGGGCGGCGCGGCCACGACGGTCACATCCACACCGATGCCTTTGAGAAAACGGGCCTCCTCCGCCAGATCGAGGGCGTCGCCGGTCACGACCGCCCGCTTCCCGCGGTACAGCATCCCGTCACAGGTCGCGCAGGTGCTCACACCGCGGCCCATGAACCGCTCTTCCCCGGGCAGGGCCGTCCCGGTTTTGGCTCCGGTAGCGAGGATCAGGCGTTTCCCCTCGGCCACCTCGTTCCCCATGGCGGCGGCAAACGAATCCCCCATCGGCAAAATCGAGGTCACCCGTCCCATGACGAACGCCGCTCCCGCCTCTTCCGCCTCGCGGCGCATCGCGCGGAGCATCTGCTCTCCCGACAAGCCCCGCATACCGAGGTAATTGTCGATTTTTTCAGAACGGAACAGCGGGTTCATCCGGTAGTCGTTGGAGAGCACGGCGCAGCGTTTCCCTCTGGCGGCGGCGTTGACGGCGGCGGACAGCCCTGCCGGTCCGCCGCCGACGATCAGGATATCGTACATCATGCGCGTTCACTTCCTATGTAGGGGCCGGAGCAACGCTCACAGCCTGGATTTTTTGAGCAGCATGGAGTTGGTCACCACCGATACCGAGCTGAACGCCATGGCCGCTCCGGCGACGATCGGATTCAGGAAACCGAGCGCCGCGACCGGGATCCCGATGCAGTTGTAGAAAAAGGCCCAGAACAGATTTTGCCGGATTTTGCGCATCGTAGCCCGGGACAATTTGATCGCAGACACCAGGGGGACGACACCGGAGCCCACCATCACGACGTCCCCCGACTCCATAGCGATGTCGGTGCCGCTGCCCATGGCAAACCCCACATCGGCGGCAGCCAGGGCCGGCGCGTCATTGATACCATCCCCCGCCATGGCCACGGTCAGGCCCTTTTGCTTTTCCTGTTCGACTGCTTCGACCTTTCCTTCCGGCAGCACCTCGGCCACCACCTCGTCTACGCCGACCTGGGCCGCGATGGCCTCCGCCGTCCGGCGGTTGTCTCCGGTGACCATTTTGGCGCGGATGCCGAGCCGGTGCAGGTCCTTCAGTGCCGGGGCCGAGCTTTTCCGGACCGGATCGGCCACGGCGGCGGCTCCCGCCGCCTCATGATCCACCGCGATGAACAGGACGGTCTTGCCCTGCTGTTCCCATGCTTCGGGGGAAAAGGCGAAGGGGATCCCTTTTTCCTCCATCAGCCGCCGGGAACCGATGAGCAGATCGCGCCCCTCCACCCGGGCGGCGATGCCCCGTCCGGTCAGGGACTCAAAGGACTCGGGCTGAGGCAGCTCTTCCAGGACACCACCCTTAACGCTCTCCGTCACAGCCCGGGCAACCGGATGCTCCGACCGCGATTCGGCGGCCGCAGCCAGGCGGAGCAGGGTATCCCGGTCCAAGGAACCGAAGGTTTCGATATCGGTCACCGCGGGTTTCCCCTCGGTGATGGTGCCGGTCTTATCAAAGATGACCACCCCGATTTTGCAGGCGGTTTCGAGCGCGTCGGCGCTTTTGATGAGCACTCCCATGGTCGCGGCCCGGCCGGTCCCGACCATCAGAGCGGTGGGGGTGGCCAGCCCCAGCGAACACGGGCAGGCGATGACCAGCACCGCCACCGCGCGGGTGATCGCCGTCTCCACCGAGCCCATCAGCCAAAAGGTCAGGCCAAAGGTTAGCAGCGCGATGACGATGACGGCAGGCACAAAGACGGCCGATACCCTGTCGGCGAGTTTTTGGATCGGCGCTTTCGAGGACTGCGCTTCTTCGACCAGCTTGATAATGCCGGACAGGACGGTATCCCGCCCCACGCCGGTCGCCCGTACGGTCATAGAGCCTGTCCCGTTGACCGTCCCGCCGAACACCTGCGCGCCGGCTTCCTTCTCCACAGGCATGCTTTCCCCCGTGAGCATGGATTCGTCCACCGCGGAACGGCCGTCCTCGACCACTCCGTCGACAGAGATACTCTCACCCGGGTGGACCAGCACCCGGTCGTCCTTCCGGATATCGGCCGCGGCAATGACCTCTTCCCGGCCGTCCCGCAGCACGGTGGCGGTTTTGGGCTGCAGGTTCATCAGCATCTCAATGGCGGCCGAAGTTTTGCCCCTCGCCCGGGTCTCCAGCAGCTTGCCGAGCAGGATCAGGGTGATGATGATCACCGCGCTTTCAAAATACAGATGGGTACCGCCCGTCAAAACGTTATAGGTGCTGTATCCCCACGCCGCCGTGGTTCCCAGGGCGACGAGCACGTCCATGTTGGGGCTGCGGTTCATCAGGGACAGGAACGCGCCTTTATAAAACCGCCAGCCGATGATGAACTGCACCGGCGTGGAGACGACGAGCTGCCACCAGCCGGTGTGCAGCAGATGGGTCAGATGCGCGTGCGGCGCGGCGAACATCAGCACCATCATGAGCAGGAAGGGCAGGGACAGCACCGCCGAAACGATGACCATTCCCGTCAGCCGCCGCATTTCCCGCTGACGGAAAGCCGCCTTGTCCTCCACCACGGAGTAGCCGGCGGCCCTCACCGCCTTCTCGATGGCGCGTCGTTCAGCGCCTTCGCCGGCAAGCGTCACCCTGGCCCGCTGATTGGCGTAGCTGACCTCGGCCCCGGCCACGCCCGGCACCCCTTTGAGGGCATGTTCCACCGCGGACGCGCACCGCACGCAGGTCATCCCGCCGATCTGCAGCTCGATCTCAACGGTATCCCGCTTATCTTCCATATCGCGATCCTTCCCCACCTATTCAGTCCGTCACCGTATAGCCGGCATCGGTCACGGCCTTCACCAAGGCCTGCCGGTCAGTTTTTCCGGCCGCGTAACGGATCTCCGCCGTTTTCCCCACCAGGCTGACCTGGACCCCCTTAACGCCTTTTACGGCCTTCAGGGCCTCCTCCACCCGCTTCTGGCAGTGCCCGCAGGTCATCCCTTCAATTTTCAGGGCCATTTGTTCCACTTTATCAAACATGGCGGTTCCCGTCCTTTCCTGCCCGTCTATACAGGGCTCTTGGTTCACGTCCATAATATACCAATTTCGTATAGATTTCAAGTGCTTTTTTTGCGCCAATGTCTGTCGACCCTTTTAAACCCAAAATTCCTCCTCGCTGCTCTCCCCATATCCGTCGGATACAGACGAGGGATCATACCGCATCGTGCGCATCATTCCGCCCATGGCAAGGGAAAGGAGGAAACCGGCGGTGACCAGCAGGGCGGCGAGCTGCACGGAGAGGCGGCGGGCGCGGCTGACCTCCCGGGTGGAAAAGGCCAGGACCAGGCCGCGTATGAGAAAGGGGATGGGCAGGAACGTGAGCGCGACGATGTTGATATTGACGGCCGTATACCCCGCCTTGTCAAAGGTGCCGGCCAGCCCGCCGAAATTGAGAAAAACCAGGATGGAGGCGATCAGGACGGCCAGCCCGACCAGCAGCAGGAACAGCGAATCGAGCGCGTGCTCCCGATGGCGGCGGACATAGCCGATATACGAATATACACCGGTGCCGATGCAGCCGATCGCCACAACGAACAAAAACGTATTGGATCGGAAATAGCTTGCCTCAGGGCCGCCCTCACTATGCATCCCCACCTGAAAAATGACCGACAGGAGCAGCAGCAGCGCCGCGGCGGCCAGATAAGCGATGGATTTGGCGAAACGCGATATGTTCATACAGATCGTCCATCCTTTCGAGGCGCGCCCGGAAAATCCGGATGCAACCTGTCCTGTTTTGGCTCATCAAAAAACGGTCCTTTTTTAAGTATAGAGAAAAACCGAGCGGTTTGCAATCCCTGAGCCGTCATTCCCGATAGATAAAATGCTTTACGGGTTCCCCAAGACGGCCGAGAAACTGTGCGATATTGGACGGATAGAGGGCGATATCATGCACGATGTCAAGTGGAACCCAATGAAATTCCATCTCAAACGGTCTTTCCTCGAGATGTTCTTGGCCCATAAATACGTCATCCTGCGATGTCTCTTCGTCTTCAATCGCTACTAGGTAATACAGGCAGATCTGATGGCAGGGCACGTCACCCCACCTAAAAAAGAGTTCCCCCACCCATTTCAGCTCGCCGACCGATATCTCCGCGCCGATTTCCTCACGGAATTCGCGTATCAGGGTTTCCTCATTTGTTTCGCCAAAGGCGACATGGCCCCCGGGAAAGGCAAAGCCGTCGTCATTCGCCGGCTTTTGAAGGAGAACCCGGCCGTGCTTTATACAGATACCGGCCACACGGTAAGAAAACACATATCCCTCCGTTTTGAATAAAATATCCGACATCCTCTATCCTCCCTTATAAACGTAAAACAAGGCGGCGGCAGTCCGGGGAGATCCCGAACCGGCCGCGCGCCCCTTCTTACGCTTTATGCCACTTGACCCCCTGCGGGGTATCCTCCAGCACGATTTTCCGCGCCTTCAGATCGTCCCGGATCCGGTCCGCCTCGGCCCAATTCTTGTTTTGGCGCGCCGCAGTACGGGCCGCGATCAAAGCCTCGATTTCGGCGTCGAGTTCCTCCTCCTTGCGATCGTAAAGGAGCCCCAGCACCCCGCACAGCTCGCCGAACAAGGTTCGTGCAGCCCGGCAGGTGCCTTTGGAGGGCCCGCCGGAGGCAATGAGGACGTTGATGTCCTTGGTCAGCTCGAACAGGGCGGCGATGGCGTCGGCGGTATTGAGATCGTCGTCCATCGCGGCGATAAACTGCTCCCGCCGTTCCCCGCATTTGGCGGCAAAGGCCGCGTCGGCAGCCCCCTCCGGCGCGGACGCTTCCGCGTCATCGAGGGCGCTGCGGCAGGTATAGAGCCGGTCGAGCGCCGCCTTGCCCTGGCCGATGATCTCGGCGTTGTAGTTGATGGGACTGCGGTAGGAGGAAGAAATCAGGAAGAACCGGATCGGCTCATATCCCATTTGCTCCGCCACATCCCGGACAGTGAAGAAGTTGCCGAGGGATTTGGACATCTTCTTATTGTCGACGTTGATATACCCATTGTGCATCCAATACCGGGCAAAAGGGACGCCGTTGCAGCATTCGCTCTGGGCAACCTCGTTTTCATGATGGGGGAAAATCAGATCCTGGCCGCCGCAGTGGATATCGATGGTTTCCCCCAGATACCGGCGGGCCATGGCGGAGCATTCGATATGCCAGCCCGGCCGCCCGTCGCTCCAGGGGGAGGGCCAGCTGGGCTCTCCCGGCTTGGCCGCCTTCCACAGGGCGAAATCCATGGGATCCTCCTTTTCCTCCCCGACGGCAATGCGCGCTCCCGATTCCAAATCGTCCAGCGGCTGATGGGACAGCTTGCCGTATTCGTCAAATTTGTGAGTGCGGAAATACACGTCCCCATTGGCCGCCCGGTACGCATAGCCCTTTTCCACCAGTCCGGCGATGAGGCTCTCGATCTCCTCCATGTTTTCCGTGGCCTTGGGATGCACGGTGGCCTCCCGCACGCCCAGCCCCTTGGCGTCCACCCAGAACTCCTCGATATACCGGGCGGCGATCTCCTGATAGCCGACCCCTTCCTCATTGGCCCGGCGGATGATCTTGTCGTCGATGTCGGTGAAGTTCTGGACGAATTTCACCTCGTAGCCCCGCCATTCCAGGTACCGGCGCAGCACGTCGAACACGCACAGGGGCCGCGCGTTGCCGATATGGATGTAGTTGTACACCGTGGGGCCGCACGCGTAAATGCGCGCCACTCCCGGCTCCAGCGTCACCAGCTCTTCCTTTTGGCGGGTCAGGGTGTTGTAAATCTTCATGGGCTGCTTCTCTCTTTCCATACTGAATTCCGGTCGGGCCCTCCCGGGCCGCCGTCCTCCGTCTCGCTTTTCCGGAGGGCGGCGGCCTGCGGCGGACACTCCCGTATTGTTATTGAACGAACGCCGTCGGGTCCGGGGCGTCTCCCCCGGCCTTTTCGCCCAGCTGCGCTTCCAGCAGGGCGATCCGGTGCTCCAGGCGGCACAGCTCCTGGGCCACCGGGTCGGGAATATGCACCTGGTCGAGATCGACGATTTTAGCGCCGTTGCGCCGCACCACCCGGGCCGGTACGCCCACCGCCGTGGAATTTTCGGGAATGGCGTCAAGCACCACCGCGCCGGCGGCAATGCGGACATTGTCCCCGATGGTGATCGGCCCGAGCACCTTTGCGCCGGAGCCCACCATCACGTTGTTGCCCAGCGTGGGATGCCGCTTGCCCTTATCCTTCCCGGTTCCGCCCAGCGTTACTCCCTGATAAATGGTGCAGTCGTCGCCGATGATGGTGGTTTCCCCGATGACCACGCCGGTGCCGTGGTCAATGAACAGGCGGCGGCCGATTTGGGCAGCGGGATGGATTTCGATGTTGGTGCGCCGCACGCACCTCTGGGAAATCCAGCGGGCGATAAATTTCATTCTGTGCCGGTAAAACCAATTGGCTTTCCGGTGCGCGCGAATGGCCTTGAAGCCGTTGTACAGCAGCATGACCTCCAGGGCCGATCTGGCGGCGGGATCCCGCTCCTGGATAACGGCGATGTCTTCGCG
>ERZ827101.2819-NODE-2819-length-14086-cov-2.315801_pt1 | contig 14086 bp, 16 predicted proteins | sample MGYA00519869_ERZ827101 | MGnify/ENA primary metagenome ERZ827101 (study PRJEB31778, sample SAMEA3449256) | human gut metagenome | biome: human gut; feature: human-associated habitat; material: faeces | place: United Kingdom | collected 2010/2012 ...
GAGATATTCGGCGTGGAGACATCCATTCCCGCGAGAGATCTGTCATTTGACTGGCTGGGTGATGCCAGGGAACGATTCCAAGTAGGGGAACATATTCTGGTCCGGATCTTAACTATCCAGGGAGATTCCCCGGAAATGCTCTCCATCCATGCAGATGTGAAAAGCGTGGAAGGCAACACCAGCAAAGAAAATCTGAAAAATTGTCGGGTACAGGGAAAATATGCCGGAACGGTGGAAGACATCCACAAAGGAACTGTTTTTGTCCGGTTAGAATTGGGCGTCAACGCCATTGCTCACAGTTGCTACGACAGCCGCGCCGTTGGAAAGAAAGATAAGGTGTCCTTTGTTGTGACACATATTGACGAGGATCGGAATGTTGCAGTGGGGATCATCACTCGGATTATTAAGCAATACATATAGCATTCATAATGCACTGGGGGATAAGAGAAATCCCCCAGTCTTTAATGCCTTCATCAGAGTTACATTTGAACCAACATACAATTATGCATTCAAAGTTATTATTTCATCACACATAGATAAAAGATATTTTCTATGTGTGATGATTATTATAATTTTATCCCACTTTATTTTTGCAAGCAAATCACCAACTATTTCTTCACTTTTCATATCCATAGATGCTGTAGGTTCATCTAAAATTAAAACATCTTTATTCTCTAAAAATACTTTTAAGAAACATATTTTCTGCAGTTCGCCACCAGATTTTAAAGTATAATTATATACTTGCTTTTTCGGCACTTCATCTAGGTTTAAAAAATTTAAAAGTTCATTATTATTCACATAACAAGCTATTTCTTCTATATCATCAACATACACTGTTGCCTTTTGAGGCATTACCGATATTCCCTTTAACAATGATTCCTGTGATAATTCATTAATATCTACATCATTTATTGTAATCGTACCATTGTATACCACATCAAATCTTCTCAATAATTTTATTAGGGTAGTTTTTCCAGATCCGTTTTCGCCTGTTATACCTAGAATTTTGCCCTTATGTATAGACATATTGAATTTGTCAAATATTACTTTGGTATCAATTTTTTTAGTTAAGTCCGTTATTTCTATTTTTTGAATACTTGTTACTTCCTTACTACCATAATTACGTAAAGGTATCTTAACTAACAAATTCAATCTGTTTGACACTACACAAAATGATTTGTATTGTAAAAAAACTTCTCCTATCTTGAATAATGGAACATACAGTTTTTGGGTGTACAAAATCACATTAATTAATTGACCAGGGCTTAAATTGATACTGGAATCTAATATCCATACTGATAGGATTACAATAATAGAAATCAAGTTAAAACTCTGTGATATGATCAATGAAATTTGATAATGGTTTTTTATTTTAAAAAACTGTTCAAACAATAATTTATTTGATTTTGCATACAAACTAAATGCACTTTTTACATTATCAATTAAATAGTAACAATATTTTCTTTGGTATAAGTTTCTATCGACGATTCATTTTTAGAATCCACATATTTAAGAAAGCCTGCATTTTCCATTGCATTTACAAGCGAATTAAATTCTTCTTCGTTAAAATATTTTTTACTTTTCTGAAATAATTCTTCTTTCGATAAGTTATTGTTTTGAATTACTTTTAGGGTTCTTTCATCCACTTTTACAAGTTTTCCGTTTTCTATGTCTAAAATAACCACCTCTTTTTCATTACGAAATATCTTGAAATCATTAAACTGAATAATTCTATTGTACATATGTATCCTTCTCTCCTTTTTTTATTATTCTCATTGTAATAAAGGCATATAATACAGTCATTCCTATAACCAATAACAGATAACGACTGGCATTTAAAATAACACCTTTTATTGATACATAAGCATGTATTTCTGCATAATTCAATGAAATATATACTCCTAAAATAATACTCAGAAAAACTCCCGCACAGACCAATGGAGTAGTATAGATATACCTACTCTCCTTTTTTCTAATATCACTACTTTCCTTTTCATTAACCCCCAGCCTACGGTATACCTTAATATTATCAACATGACTTCTCATAATAAATAAATAATTCAAACTCAAAATGCTTAAATTAAGTACCATACCTATTATGAATAAATAGATGGATAATAAATTCACCAATATCGTAAACGTCACAAACTGGTTATTTGAAATTGTTTGCATCGTAACCTCAAATATTCTGAAAAAGTCATCTTCTTTATTATAAATTCTATTTAACTCATATATTTCACTATTATTTAACTCTGTCAAAATATCTTTTTCTATTTTTTCTGCTTGGCTATATGTTATCCTATTTTGTGTATCAATTAATACTGTTTCTGATACTTTTAATAACCCTTCTACAGCGTATGCATTCACTACTATAACATACGGATTATCTGTATTAAATAAACTTTCTCCCGCAACAGAATCTGTAAATTCTTTCTGGGAATTTTTCAGAGTAACACCATTGGACAACACAATGTTTTTGACCTTATCCATCAAAGCAATATTATGATACCAGGTAATTTGTGCAAGCACCTCTTGCACAATTTTTTTATCAGAAAAAACATTCTGTTCGGTCTTATACTTATGAACTAAAAACTCATCTTTATTTAAACTAACCTTTTCCAATCCTGATGCAGATCTAACACAATTATAATCATCTAGGGATATAATATAAGGTGGAAACATTCCCCTTCGACGATTTTTAAATAAATCTGGATTTGCAAGATAATTTTTAACCTTAATGAATTTATTAACATGTACATCTTGACTCTCTAAATACTCATTCAAAAAATCAATTTCAATTTCTCCAATCTTATCGGGTTCTTTGATATAATTATAAATACTATTTACTTCTATATCATACGAGCCTTTATATTGATTGAATGAATGAGACCACGTGAATAGTATGTTAGCCATTACTGGTACTACTATACAAAAAAGCAATATAATACTAGATGAAAACATCATAAACTTTAATCTTTTGGAATATGTAGTTAACTCTGTGAGCAATATAATGTCTTCAATATTATGATACTGCTTTTTCAACCTCTTTCTTGTCTGCAAATTTATTCCAGCATAAATAAAACTTCTTATCGCCAGTATCGCTAAAATAATAACCAAAAAAATCAAAAGATTTTTTACATTATCAGGAATCTCTTGTAAGTGTTGAACATAATCATAATATCTTAAAACTCCTATTCCCATTATGCCAATAACTATTATGGAAATTATATTTGCTTTAACTGAAGGAATCTTTCCAATTTTTATTTTCTTTTCTACTGTTAATAATTCTTTTAACTCAATACTTTTGAATCTTTTCACATTTTTTATAAATGTAACTAATAATAATATGGCATTTCCCAAAATAGTAAGTGCTAATGCATCTTTATATAACTTGAAAGATATTGTTATAGTAGTCTCCATAACTTCCAAAATATGTTTTGTCAAAAAATAGTTAAATACAGTGCCTATAATAATACCAATCAAAAGTCCTATAATACTTCCTATAAGTCGTTCAACCAAAATTTTATAAGATATTATTCTTCTTGATAACCCCATTGTTCGTAACAAATAATATTTGTTCTTCTGGTAATTGAATAAGTAATTATCAAGATACAAAATTATTCCTAATGCTAATAAAAAAAAGCATCCTGCCATAATACGTGTCATCAAAAGAATATTATCCACATTAAAATACTCTATATGTTGAATTACATAATCCTTAGAATATATGATATTTATTCCATACATTATTGCAGAATACATAACAATCATAACAACATAATATAGATTTAACTGAATGTTCTTTTTAAAGTCTTTTGAGGATAATTTGGTTAGTAATTTACACATTTTAATAGTATTATCCATCATATTTCTCCAAACAACTGATTATTTCTTTATAATATTTCTTTTGTGAATCATTCTTTATCAACTGTTTCTCTATCCTTCCATCTTTTAAATAGACGAATTTATTTGAATATGAAGCCACATATGGATCATGGGTTACCATAACTATTGTCTTTTCTAAATCCGTATTCAGTTTTCTAAAAATCTCTAATAAAATATCGGCATTTTTTTTATTGAGAGCCCCTGTTGGTTCATCCGCAAAAATACATTTTGAATTATTCAATATACTTCTAGCAATTGCAACTCTCTGTCGTTCACCTCCAGATAATTCATCTGGATATTTATTTAACAGAGTTTTTATATTTAATTGTTGTACTACTTCTTCAAAAGATAGTTCCTTCGCATTTGATTCTGCTAGTAATACGCCTAAATAAGCATTTTCCTCAACTGTCATTTCTTGAATCAAATTATAATCTTGAAAAATTATACTTATATCTTTTTTTCTGTATTGATCTCTTTCCTTATCCTTATACTTCCTAAATGATTTGGCGAAAAAGGATATTTCTCCCTCATCATAATCTTCAATCATTGTCAATATATTTATTAAAGTAGTTTTACCAGCTCCACTACTACCCATAATCGCTAAAAAATCACCTTCAGCAATATCTAAATCTATGCCTTTAAGTACCTCTGTTATCTGTTTTCCATTCACATAATTTTTAGTTATTTGCTTAAGACTATACATATTATCGCCTCCCTTGTATTATCTAACAAGAACCGGGGAAATCCCCGGTTCTCTAGTCTTGAATGACCACTCTGCTTCTTAATTGGCAATTAACTAATGAAATCTAATGATCCACCATTGCAAATAGTACAGTTGTTGTCACCTTTATTGCACAGAAGACAAATATTGCTATCAATATTTTTTGCCTCTTCTTCAGTAACTGTTCTGTTCACTACTTCAAACATATTTACATCCTCCTTTCATTCAAAATTGTTAGGCAACTGTCAACTTATACTCTTCCATTTTTGTTATACGAACTAATTCCCCGTACAAAGCAAAAATATTTCGTACTACGTTTTATGTAACCAAAATCACTTATCGCCAACAATTTCACCTAACATTTTAGGTTACCATTAATAAATACACTTTCCTAATCTACAAATCTATATTTTATGCTTAAATTGCGTTTTTTTTGTCCTCGTTGGCACATACTATTCATTTTTATGCCCCAGCTTGGCACACTTCTGCGATTTACAGGGAAATCTACCCATGTTAGAATGATACTGTCAAAATTATATGTAGCGAAAACGCAGCTTTCCAGGGAATGCCTCTTCTCTGGTGCAAGCTGCGTTTTTTAGTGCATGGAAAGGAGTATCACAACTAAATATAGAATAAGCGTTCCTCCGTATTGACCGGACGGAAGCTTTTATGAGGCAGGAAAACTATAAGCCAGGGCAAAGTGAAAGATCTCACTTTGCCCTCTTTTTATGAAGGAGGTTCATTTACTTGAAAAACCATGTACACAAAGCAGCCCCACCGGGCATGAAACATCATCGGAACTATGGAAAATATCTCTACACTGCCTTCCTTGTCTTCACTCTGATTGCCTGTAATGTACAACCAGTTATGGCTGCTACCATCTGGGACAAAGCTTCAGAAATCATGAAAGACGTATATAACCAGATTATCCTGATCTCCACCATTGCGGCTGTTGTAACTGCATCGGTTGCTTTGCTTTTGATGAATTTTTCCAAATCCGGAAAAACCGTGGATGAATCCAGGGCATGGCTCAAACGAATCATCATTACATGGGCGATTCTCAATGGTCTGGGATTTATCATGGCTTACATCACTCCGTTCTTTGCCGGCGGGCAGTGGAATGGATAATGCAGATAAGGAGGTGGCTCTTTCATGGGAATACTTGACGGAATTGTAGAATGGATTGCCGAACAGGTCATGAACATTCTGGATTTGATTACGACTTCTGTTCTGGCTGCACTGGGATGTTCCATGGATACTTTTCTCCGGTATTTTCCAGCAGCGGAAACAATGTACCAGATTTTTCTGGCACTGGCTATCGGACTCATCCTTTTAAACTGGGTTTGGCAGCTTTTTAAGAATTATTTTATGGGGACAGGGATTGACGCTGAAGATCCAATCAAATTATCACTGCGAACCTTTATGTTCCTTTTCCTGACATTCTATGCCAAAGACATTGTAGATCTTCTATTGAATATTGCAGGAACCCCGTATAGCTGGATTCTGACTGAAGATCTTCCACCACTGGAATTTGCCAAGTTTAATTCTGTAATCACAGTCATCCTGGGAGTATGTGCCAACGGTGCTGTTGCCATTGTTGCCCTCATACTGGTACTGATCCTTGCCTGGAATTACATCAAGCTGCTTTTTGAAGCTGCGGAACGTTATATACTGCTTGGAGTTCTGGTCTACACCGCACCTGTTGCATTTTCCACAGGTGCTTCCCAGGCTACTGGAAATATTTTTAAGAGCTGGTGCCGTATGCTCGGCGGACAGTTCTTTTTGCTTTTAATGAACGCCTGGTGTTTGCGGCTGTTTACTTCCATGGTGGGAACATTCCTTGCAAACCCTTTATCACTCTAGGAAGGAGGAGATTATGAAACATAAGAAAACACTGCTCTGCAGCCTGCTATTGATTTCTTGTCTGATTCTTGTAACATCCATGCCGGTCTTTGCCGCTGAACTTACAGAAGCAGAGGTACAGCAAGCTGTGGATGCACAGGGAAAAGAAACGGTCACCGGTAATGTTTTTATCTGGTTTCTGTGTGCCATTGCTTTTTTGAAGGTTTCTCAAAAGATTGACAGCTTTATGGCAAGTCTGGGAGTCAATGTTGGAAATACTGGTGGAAATATGATGGCTGAACTTTTAATCGCCGGAAGAGGTCTTGCAAGTTCCTTTCGAGGGCATGGAGGTGGAAGCCATAGTAGTTCCCATTCTTCCTCTCCCGGAAGTGCTGCAGTACAAAGTTCTTTCCTTTCCGGAGGATTAGCCGGAGCCGTTGGAAGGCAGACAGAGCGTTCTGCGGTAAATGCAGCCACCGGATATACCGAAGGACCAAGCATCGGAAATGCACTCTATCAGTCTTCCCTTGAAAAAGGCGGAGATTTTGCCAATAACGTTATCAGCAATATTGCTCAAGGAAACTATGGTCAAGTTGGCTCGATCAAAGGTGATGGAGCTGTTTCTGCATTTCAATCCTACATGGGAATTCAAAATGAAGATAAAACAGATCATTCCTATACCAATGTTGAAATTGGAGGTGGCAGGATAACAGGAGTTGAGTCCGGTTCCAATGGGGACAGCCGGGAATTTGCTATGTACCATGCCGATCAATATACGGCTCCTACCCAGGGAACCTATGAAACTGTGCAATCTGTAGACGGAGCTACCTGGTACAAGCAATATGCCGAAAATACGGTATCCAAAATCCCTTATGATGCTGGCGATGGAAAAATAGCCTACAACGAATCCATTGTCCAAAAGCTTCCTCCTACTCCTCCAAGAAAGGATCGGATTTAGTAATGGATACAGAACGTTCTGGACTTGACGAAGCAATGGATGTAGGCTCCAGTACCGTTTCTCACCTAAAGTCCTTAAAAACAGCAGCCACTTTCTCCAAAGCAGGATATGGTGCCGCCCTTGGCGGACCTTTCACAGCAGCAATTGGAGCCGTCATAGCCAACCGGAATCAGCTCGCTAAAATTCTTCTTGTTATTCTCGCCATACTGCTGCTCCCGGTTTTATTTATTGTGATGCTCCCTGGTCTGATCTTTGGAAGCCTGACCGAGCAAAGTGATGTACTAAACAGCAACTCTATGATCAGTGAAAACATCCGTGCTTCCCGTGAAGCCATCGTTGAAGTGTTAGAAGAAAGCCATGAAGACATTCTGGCAGAGATCCATGCAGCAATTTCCCGTCTTCCACAAGGTGATACTGCATCCATCAATGATCCCTATACATACAGCATCTCCGTCAATGCCAATCTGCTGATTTCACAATTTTGTGCCAGCCAGGATGATTATAAAAATATCAACCGAAACCAATTAAAGAAACTCATTCGTGAAAATAAAGAAGGACTTTTTTCTTATGATGTAGCAACCGAAACAGTTACCATGGAAGTTACCGTTGATGGCGGTGCAGAAGGAGAATCCGGCACAGAACAGGGACAGGAACAAACACAGACGGTTACTTTTACGAAACACACCTATACTGTTGTTTATGCCGGAGATTCCTATTTTGCAGACCATGTATTCCATCTTACAGACAAGCAGAAAGAACTTGCCAAAAACTATGCTGAAAACCTGACTGCTTTCTTTGGAACTGCTTCTTCCGGTATTGTCGCTGCTATCAATCTTAGCGATGAGGTATTGTCCTACCGCCCTGCTGTAGAAAGAGCCGCTGCGAAATATGGTATGAGTGATTATGTAGATTTAATTCTGGCAGTCATGATGCAGGAATCTGGCGGACGAGGGCTGGATGTTATGCAAGCAGCGGAAGGTGGATTTAATACCCGCTATCCCCATGTGCCAAATGGGATTACAGATCCAGAATACTCCATTGAATGCGGAGTACAGGAATTAAAATATGCCCTCGACAAAGCCGGCTGTACCGGACCTACGGACTTAGACCGGATTAAACTGGCTCTTCAGGGTTACAACTACGGTTCTGCATACATTGACTGGGCAATGGAGCGTGACGGTGGTTATACCAAAGAAAATGCGATTGCCTACTCTGATATGATGTGTGCAAGACCAAGCTGGCCTTATGACCGGTATGGTGATAAAGAATATGTGGATCATGTCCTTCGGTATTACCAAATTACTGCCAGTGGCGGCAGCTATCCCGCAAACGGCATGCAGATTCCACACTATCTCCAGACAGACTATGGAAACATTCCATACGGCGGGGGTTCTATCGCCAGCAGCGGATGCGGTCCGACAAGCTTTGCTATGATTGCCAGTTATCTTACAGGCACTACCATTACACCTATTGATGCAATATCCTGGTGCGGAAATTCCTATTACAAACCAGGAGTCGGCACTTACTGGTCTTATTTTCAGGCAGCGTCCGATCATTTTGGGTGTGGGGCTGTCACACAGACCAGTGATCCCAACCAGGTACTTCAGGCTTTATCTGAAGGTCATCCGGTCATCAGTTCCCAAAGAGCCGGGCTTTTTACCAGTGGCGGACATTTTATTGTCCTTCGTGGTGTAACGGCTGGAGGTAAAGTATTAGTCAATGATCCCAATGATAGTTCCTCCAAAAACTACATCAACCGTGAATTCGATATGATGACGGAAGTGCATGCAACCGCAAATGCCTATTGGATCTTCGCTAAAAAATAAAGGAGACACTTATGAACAGAAAAAAAGCAATTCTGGCTATCTTTATGATGGCCTTTTTAATTATCATCGGATTTGTTTTTCCCTCCATCTGGAAATCCCAAAAAGGAAGCAAAAAATCCGAGACAGAAAATACTCAACACGATAATAATGAAAATACCGAGACAGAACAAGCAGAAAATAACGAATCCATAAGCTTTCAGGATTTTGAAGCTTTGGAAGACTTTTTCTCCAAGGAACAGGTGAAACTTTTTCAGGAAGAACTGACCTCCTATCTTAAAAACGTAAGGAAATCCTGGCAGCTTTGGAAACTGCTGCACAGACCGCAAAAACCTTTCTATATCAATGCGGCAACGATGTGCTGGTTCATGACAATGAAGATGAGTTTACAACCGATGTACTCTACACTTTACTGAACCGTACCAAATGTACCGAAACACCTTTGCCAAAACGGATTAACCAGGTACTTACCCGCTATATGGAATCTGGCCGTGAGCAGGAAGTGGATAACATCCATATCAATGAATTCATTGCACCAGAGTCTTTGGACTTTAAGCACAGCAACTATGTGCTGGTAAATGGCATCTACCATTCTTACCTGCTGGTCTGCACGTTTTCTTTTCTCTGCTCATTCCAGATATGAGCCATGAGGAAAAACAGCTTTTGGACGAAGCACTGATTAAAACCTATGCAAGAAAGGGAATCACCCATAAGAATGAATCCCTCATTGATCCCAAACACCCGGAGCATTATAAAGCGATGCCAATTCTTGGAGATGTATATGATGTTTTGATGGAAACCGAAGATACCAAACGGCTGGCTCACATCCTGAACCGTCTTGTCCATGGCTCTGCTTCCTCTTTTAACCAGCAGACCAATGTGGACCTGACCAATAAATATACTGTTTTGGACATCTCAGAGCTGACCGGCTCCAGCGATCTCTTAACGGTGGGGATGTTTGTTGCTCTGGACTATGTATGGGATAAAGCCAAAGAAAACCGTACCGAAGAAAAAGCTATTTTCGTAGATGAAGTATGGCAGCTCATCGGTGCTTCCAGTAACCGCCTGGCCGCTGAATTTGTTTTGGAGATTGCCAAGATTATCCGGGCATACTCTGGTGCCGGTATTTTTGCAACCCAGGATCTTAATGACTTTTTTGCTCTGGATGACGGAAAATATGGAAAAGGCATTATCAATAACTGTAAAACCAAAATTATTCTTAACATGGAAGATGAAGAGGCACAACGTGTAAAAACCATTCTTCGTCTTTCCGAAACCGAAGTTATGAATATCACCCATTTCCAACGTGGAAACGGACTGATTTCAACAAACAACAATAATATCACTGTGGAATTTAAAGCTTCCAACCTGGAAAAAGAATTAATTACCACAGACCGACAGGAACTCCTGGAAATCTTGAAACGCCAGGATAAAAAAGTCGGTTAATGTTACCTGCAGCCCGAATGTGGCTGCTTTTCTTTTTAACAAAGGAGGAGATTTATGTTAAAACCAGCAAAACAACCTCATATCCGGCTAACCGCCCTTTTTCTTTGTGTCACGATGTTTCTTAGCACACTCTTTTTCAATGCCCATACCGCTTATGCTGCAGATGGAACCATTGATTATAAGGCAGGAGCCAAAATTCCATACGGGGACTATTATACTTCCCGCATGAGCTTTGATGGCAATAACACGGCTTATTGCGTTGAACCATTAAAGAAAACACCGGCTTCCGGAAAGTATCCTTATAACCTTTTGGGAAAAAATTCCCCACTCAGAAAAGCTCTTTACTACTTAAACGGTGGATATGGTTATGAAAAGGTAATAAAAGATCAATATTTCCAAGGATGGTCCGATGACAATTCTTATGTCATTGGTCATCTGGTCGTTTCCTATATCCATGCAGGAAATAATGGGGACACCGGTGCTTTTCATGGTGCACCTCAAAATTATATTGACAAAGCATTGGAAGTTGCCAACGCCATTGAAGGGCTTCCTGCCCCACCAGAATCCTTCCGTGCTTTTATCGTTCCTGGCAATGCTTTTCTTAGTGTATTGCAGCTTCCCGCTTCTAAGGACTGCAGGTGCTTATAAATGGGTTCCTGGTTCATACATTGTTCCTGCCATAGTTCGGTTTTTTGGTCTACAAGCAGGGGTTCCATGTCAAATTCGGAAGATGCATACATGGAACAGGTGTATTGTCGTTCTTTTTGCAGTTTTCTCCAATAACTGTAAATGGCATTTCGTATGGCAACTCTGGCGTAAACTGCAAAGGGACGGGTGTTGTCATAGTTCATGGCGGCTTTGCATAAAGCTAAGTTTCCGGCTTGCAGAAGGTCTTGCTGCTCATCGTATGAGACATAAGCACAACGGGAAGTCAATTTTTTTACCATTTCAGGTACCAAATATAAGTACTCCTCTGTCAATCGGCGTTCATCATCTGTCATCGGGATGATCATACATATCCCCCCTTTCAACCAATGGCCCTGAGAGGGATATGGTTATTCTCCAGAATCTTCATGGATTCCAGAATTAGTTGATCACACATATAAGTGCTAAATTCTCCGATGTGTGCTTCCTTGGCAGTCAGACAGAATTTATCAGCAATCCAGCGGTAAGCCTCCGATTTCGTAAAGATGTGGTTTAGCCATATCTGGTCAAATACCCGGTGTGCTTGGATCCTTTTTTGCCGAAGCTCTTTGTTTGCCAGTTTTCCTTTGGCATTGGTAGTGCCAGGATGAACTCCTACATAAGAATTACACTGTGGGAAGTGACTGCACACATAGAGTTTTCCATCTTTCGCTTTATTTCCATATACATAGGACGCATCCCTTAAAATTGCGATGCTGCCACAGTATGGGCAGCGGATTTGTTTCTGTTTCATAAAGATTCACCTCGCTTACGTGTTTTATACGTATATTGTAAGAAAGCAGGTGATGAATTCCCATAGGATGGGTATAGAAACTACTCCCAGATTCGGACTAAATGGCACAAAATGGCAGAAAATCTAAGAATAGAACAGTGCCTTGATAAGCGGAAAGAAACCGCTGTCTACAAAACGTGAGTAATTTACTGGTGTAAAGATGAACCCTGCACAGAAAATCCGGATGACATAAACAGAAATCAGAGCTATACATAGCCGATACAGATTTCTGGTGCGTTTGTTCCAGGGCTTTCTCGGACGAAACTTCAGGTACAGGATTAAAAGTGCAGGAATAAAAATAAAGTTCGTAAGGAATACATGCCCTGCTCCTGCAGCAAAAAGGATATACCAACCAAGAAATTTCCAAACATTATGGTGTCCCAATGAATCATGTCCGGGCATGGCAAAGCAAAGCCCGGAAATACTTACAGCAGGATACCAAATTATATACTCTTTTATCTTGAAGGGAGAACGATTATGCTGACACTTTATACTGCAGTCGGAATCCTACGATTCCAGGATTCCATAAAGGAACATAAAACACCGACTGTTATCAATAACCGGCAGGAATACGGACTGACAGAAGAAGAATTCTTTCTGTGGAGTAGCCTTGCATTTCAAATCCGACAGATCCATGAATTGCAGTCTGCTTTTTCTGAACGCTTGAAAAAACATCACCGTTCAGAAAATATCCCCATTGAACCTTACCTGAATCGCCTGCAGCTCCGGGGACTAATTGTAAAAGGGGATGGTTTAACTGGTGTGGATGCCCTGTACCGCCTCTTAGGAGAACTTTATATCAGCCCATTGCAGGACAGTTTTTCGGTGCGGCTTTTTACCTGTATCTATCTCTGCATGAAGAAAAAACTGCACACGAAAGAACTAATCCATTATCTAAAAAAGCCGACACGGACTGCTATAGAGGACACGGTACTCCAAATAGCAAAAAAAGTACAGATTTCTACGGCAGAGCTTGTAACCTGTGTAGAACAGGGCATCCATCCACAAAATACAGAGCAACTTTTGACGCAGCTCTATGAAACCTCAGATGCAACATTCCGTACCCTGGCACAGGATATCCAATTCACCCATGCCGGTTATCCTGTACTGGAAGCCATCAGTAATTTGTACCTCAATAAACAGATTGCATTTGAAAAATTATAGGAAGGAGCAAATTATGCCAAAACCATTTCTTAATAAGCTGATTGTCCATGGGGCAATCGGCTTTTTCTGTGTCCTATTTGGATGTATTTACGGATTTATAACAGACGACCAGATATTTCTCCTTATGAGTCTTTGCATCGGTGTTGGAACTGCCATACGAATTGTGAGTCTGCTACATACCATCAAGATGCATGACTATACCGAATTAACTGGAACCTGTACAAAACGTGAAGTCAGCCCACTTACCAAGAAACAGAAAATTATTTTCCGGTCCACTGACCAGAAAGAATATCACTTTACATTCGATAAAAATATCCGCCTTTTATCTGGACATTATTATCGCCTATATTTTAGGAATGTAGCAAACCTTTCGGGTGAAGAAAAGGTTACTCCGGATTTACTTGCGTATGAGGAATTATCCCTAAATGAAGATGTTTCCCCGAAGAACTCTTAGATTTCTTCTCTAAATACAATAGAAGTGGATATGCCACTTTCACATACCCACTTCTATTATGCTTTATAAGTTTTCCTTCTGCCGTCCCAGTGAAATGACAAAAACCACTCCGAACTACCACGTATTCTGTCTCAAGGATGACAGCATAACAGCAATCGCAGGGAATAATAATCTATTGTATTCCAGAAGACTCTTCAAAAAATGGACAGTGCTTTCACTTTCAGGGTTTCAAAATGCAGTAACAATATCTTTTATTTTTCTACTGTGACCAATTTTTTCATATTAAGGGCAACTTTATACTGACAGTGAAAATTCC
>ERZ827101.2837-NODE-2837-length-13975-cov-14.446552_pt1 | contig 13975 bp, 7 predicted proteins | sample MGYA00519869_ERZ827101 | MGnify/ENA primary metagenome ERZ827101 (study PRJEB31778, sample SAMEA3449256) | human gut metagenome | biome: human gut; feature: human-associated habitat; material: faeces | place: United Kingdom | collected 2010/2012 ...
TTGATGAAGTCCATCATCTTGCCGAGGTTGATGAACTCGTAGCCGACGATCTCGTTCTCCTTGTTGAGCGCGACGCGGGAGCAGTAGCCCTCGGCCATCTCGAGGTAACGGGGGCCCTTTTCGGCGGTGGCGAACATCGTGCCGACCTGGGAGCGAAGGCCCTTGCCGAGGTCCTCAAGGGACGCGCCGACAGCAAGGCCGTCCTCAGAGAAGGCGGACTGGGTGCGGCCGTAGACGATCTGCAGGAACAGCTCGCGCATGGCGGTGTTGATGGCGTCGCAAACAAGGTCGGTGTTCAGCGCTTCGAGAATGGTCTTGCCGATCAGGATCTCGGAAGCCATGGCAGCAGAATGGGTCATACCCGAGCAGCCGATGGTCTCGATCAGAGCCTCCTGAATGACGCCCTCCTTGACGTTGAGCGTCAGCTTGCAGGCGCCCTGCTGGGGCGCGCACCAGCCGATGCCGTGGGTGAAGCCGGAAATATCGGCGATCTGCTTGGCCTGGACCCACTTGCCCTCTTCGGGGATCGGGGCCGGACCGTGATATGCGCCCTTCGCAACGGGGCACATATGCTGCACTTCGGTCGTGTAAATCATAACGATCTTCCTTTCTTATCCTCTGTCTCCACAAAAAGCGGAACGTATCCATACGTATTTTTTATCATAGCAAACCCGAACGTCTTTTGCAAGGTGAAAAAACGGAAATACGGGCAAAATCCGTATTCCTTTCCCTCATTTTCCGCTATGCCGCACTTTTCGTTACAGCAGGTGGCGGATCGGGCGCTGGACAACGCTCAGAATCGTATACAGCGCGCGCTTTGCCCAAGGCAGCGTCATTTCTTCAAACCGCGCGCCGTATTCCGTGCCGCCGTCGTGCAGGGCGAGGCGGCTCTGGTCGATGTACTGTACGCCCTCCTGCCGCAGCGCGGCATTGACCTCCTCGCTCTCGATGACGAGCATCAGCTCCGTGTCGAGATATGCGCTGCGCATGTCGGCGTTGAACGAGCCGACGATGCTCAGATCATCCCCGATCAAAATCGTCTTCGTGTGCAGCGACTGGCCGCAGACGACCTCGTACACGTCGACGCCGCGCGACAAAATGTTCTGCTTTTCGCGTAAGTAGTCCGAGCAGCCGCTCGGGTTCGCACCGTTTTCGACGGCATTCGTCAGCACGCGCAGCTGCCGCGTCTCGGCAAGTGCTTCCAAATCGTTATACATTTTGTCGTTGCAGATGACGTACGGCGTTTGCAGCAGGACGTCATCGCCCTGCGCCATCAGTCGGACGAGCGCGTCCCACAGCTCAGGCGCTTTCGCCTCCGCGCGCGGCGAGCCGCTGAGAAGGCTCACATGCGTGACCGCCGCGGTCTCCACCTCCCAGTCGACGGCGGCAAGCTCTTTTCCATGCACCGCGCATAGCGCCGCGTAGCGCTCCTGCAGCGCGTCGGTCTGCGAGGACGTCTTGCCTGTGATGGTCTGATTCTCCGGCTGCGACCAGACGCTTTCAAAATACGTCAAAAGCTGGGAGACCGAGCTGCCCTCTCCCCCGTCCGACACGACGAGCACGTCGCGGTCGATGTTCTGGTTCTCCTGATATGAGCCGAGGAACAAATCGTTCGAATTTCTTCCGCCGAGGATGTATTTGCTCCCGTCGGCGATCAGATACTTGTCGTGCAGGCGGTAGTTGAGCTTCCACGGGCGCAGCAGGTCAATTGGATCGTAGAACTTCACTTCAACATTTTCTTCCGCCGCGAGGGCGCGGAGAACGCCGCTGTTTTGCAGATGCAGAAAACCGTTCAGCCCGTCGACGATGACGCGCACCCGCACGCCGCGCTGCGCCGCACCATAGAGCGCGGCCATCAAATCCTGTCCGCTGCCGTCCGCGCGCAGGTCAAAGGTTGAGATGATGACCTCCCTTTCCGCACTCTCGATGAGCTGCAAGCGCCAGAGCAGCGCACTGTCCGTGTCCTCGATGCTCCTCACGCGCTCCTGCGATGCGTCCGTACTCAATCGGGCTTCATACTGGCTCCACAGCTCCCCTGTCGCCTCTTTTTGCGACAGCGGGACGAGAATGGCTGTCAGCACCCCATATAAAAGGTACACGCCCAGTGCGATGCCAAGCCATTTCAAGATATGTTTTTGCTTCATTTTTCACCTGCTTATCATAAAACTCATGCCGTCAGTTTATCATAAGGGATGCAAGCTGTCCAGCGGCGCGGCGGCGGTAAGTTTTCCCGACCGAAACGCCGCAACTTTCGCCCAAACGGAAATTTCTCAAAAAGAGGTCTTGACAATCCTCCAATTTCCGACCTATACTGTTGGCAAATCAAAAATACCCCACACGGGTATTGTATTTGTCACGAAGGAGGAATCAAATTGAAAAAGGAAACCTATGACGTGACCGGCATGAGCTGCGCCGCCTGCTCCAGCCGCGTGGAAAAGGCCGTCGCCAAGCAGCCAGGCGCGCAGCAGGTCGCGGTCAACCTGCTGAAAAACAGCATGGTCGTCGAATACGACGAATCCCAGCTTTCGTCCGCGCAGATCATCGCCGCGGTCGAAAAGGCGGGCTACGGCGCATCCCTGCATGTAAAGCCCGGCAACGCCCCCGCCGCGCAAGCCACAGAAGCGGGCGGTGCCAGCGCCGCGCAGAAGGCCTACAGCGACATGAAAAAGCGTCTCGCCCTCTCGCTCCTCTTCACCATCCCGCTGTTCTATCTCTCGATGGGCCACATGATGGGCTGGCCGCTGCCCGCGTGCTTCCTCGGCATGGAAAATGCGATGACGTTCGCATTCACGCAGTTTTTGCTGCTGCTGCCCATCGTCTATATCAACCGCCAGTACTATATCGTCGGCTTCAAGACGCTGTGGCAGCGCTCGCCGAACATGGACTCGCTGATCGCACTGGGCTCCAGCGCCGCCATCGTGTACGGCATCTACGCCATCTATAAGATCGGCATCGGCTTTGGCCAGATGGACATGGACACGGTGCACACCTATATGATGGAGCTGTACTTCGAGTCCGCAGGCACGATCCTGACGCTCATCACCATGGGCAAAACGATGGAGGCCCGCGCCAAGGGAAAGACCTCCGACGCGATCACGAAGCTCATGGACCTTGCACCCAAGACTGCGACGGTCGAGCGCAACGGCGTCGAGAGCGTCATCCCCGTCGAGGAGGTCCAACTCGGCGACGTTCTGATCGTCAAGGCGGGCGAGAGCATCCCTGTCGACGGCGTCGTGCTCGAGGGAACGTCCTCGGTCGACGAATCCGCGCTGACGGGCGAGAGCATCCCCGTCGAAAAGCAGGCGGGAGATGCCGTCATCGGTGCGACCATCAACAAATCCGGCTATTTCAAGATGCGCGCGACGAAGGTCGGCGACGATACCGCCCTTTCCCAGATCGTACGCCTTGTGGACGAGGCCACGAGCTCCAAAGCGCCCATCGCCAAGCTCGCCGATAAGGTGAGCGGCGTGTTCGTCCCCGTCGTCATCACGATCGCCGTCATCGCGACGGCAGCGTGGCTGCTGACGGGCCACAGCGTGGAATTTGCGCTATCCATCGGCATTTCCGTGCTCGTCATCAGCTGCCCCTGCGCGCTGGGTCTCGCCACGCCGACGGCCATCATGGTCGGCACGGGCCGCGGCGCGGTGAACGGCATCCTCATCAAGTCTGCCGAAGCGCTTGAGACGACGCACAGCGTCAACACCGTCGTGCTCGACAAGACCGGCACCATCACGCAGGGCAAGCCCGTCGTCACCGACATCGTCGACGGCGGCATCGGCAGGGACAAACTTCTCTCCGTCGCCGCGTCGCTCGAAAAGCTCTCCGAGCATCCGCTTTCCGAGGCCATCGTGGCCGAGGCGGAGAAGGAGTCGCTCACGTTCCTGTCCGTCGACAAATTTGAGCAGATCCCCGGTCAGGGCATCCGCGGCGAGGTCGAGGGCCAGCTCTGCCTTGCCGGCAACCGCCGCATGATGGAGGCCAACCACATTGAGGGCAGCGCGCTGCTCGCACAAGGCGAAGCGCTGGCCGAGGACGGCAAGACGCCGCTCTACTTCGCTCTCGACGGCAAGCTCATCGGCCTTATTGCCGTGGCCGACATCGTCAAGCCCACGAGTGCGCAGGCCATTGCCGAGCTCTCGAACATGGGCATCGAGGTCGTCATGCTCACGGGCGACAACGCCAAGACCGCCGAGGCCATCCGCCGTCAGGTCGGCGTGGACCGCGTCGTGGCCGAGGTGCTGCCGCAGGATAAGGAGCGCGAGATCCGCCGTCTGCAGGAGGGCGGCAAGAAGGTTGCCATGGTCGGTGACGGCATCAACGATGCGCCCGCCCTTGCGCGCGCAGACGTCGGCATCGCCATCGGTGCGGGCACGGACGTCGCTATCGAGTCGGCGGATATCGTGCTGATGCGCAGCGATCTTCTCGACGTCTCGACCGCCGTGCAGTTGAGCCGCGCGGTCATCCGCAACATCAAACAGAACCTTTTCTGGGCGTTCTTCTACAACGCCATCGGCATTCCCATCGCGGCGGGCATCTTCTACCCCGCCTTCCAGCTCAAGATGAACCCGATGCTCGGCGCGCTCGCGATGAGCTTCAGCTCGGTGTTCGTGGTGAGCAATGCGCTGCGCCTGCGCTGGTTCAAGGCCAAACACACGGCGGCAGCACCGAAAACGGTTTCTTCTCCGTCGGATAGCGGAGTGGAGATAGCAAACAGCCACACCATGGCAAGTAACAATGAAAAAGGAGAAACGAACATGGAAAAAGTCATCAGCATTGAGGGCATGGCCTGTATGCACTGCGTGAACCACGTCCAGCAGGCGCTTTCCGCCGTCCCCGGCGTGAAGGAGGCCAAGGTCGACCTTGAGAGCAAGTCCGCCACTGTCAGCGTGGACGGCAGCGTGACCGACGCGGCGCTCAAGGCCGCAGTCGATGAGGCGGGCTATCAGGCCGTCTCCATCCGCTAAGGCCATGAGAGCCGATCGTGATTCCGTCCGCCGCAAGCTCAAAATCGCCCGCGGCCAGCTCGACGGCATTTTGCAGATGATCGACGACGACCGCTACTGCGTGGACATCTCCAACCAGCTTCTCGCCACGCAGTCGCTCCTCAAAAGCGCCAACCAGCAGATCATGCGCGCGCACATCGAAGGCTGCGTGCGCGAGGCTTTGCAGACCGACCGTATCGACCCCAAGCTCGAAGAGGCCTTCCAGCTTCTCGAGCGCATGGCGCAGTCGTGACCGCACAAAAAAGGACGACAGCTAAAAATAGCTGTCGTCCTTTTTTGTTATTCGATCAGATCCTCGCGGTCGAGTTTCTTTTCCGAAAGCTGCTGTACGGTGTGCTCATGTACGAGCTGGAGTACTACCGCCGTGAGGGGAATGAAAAACACAATACCGACAAGGCCGAAGAGCTTGCCGCCAAGCAATGCCGCAAGGAGCGTCCACAGCGGCGCAAGCCCCACGCTGCTGCCAACCACATGCGGGTAGATGAACTGATTTTCCGTGAACTGCACCGCCTGATAGACGATCAGGCACAGCAGCGCCTTCTCCGGCTGGGCAAGCAGCGTCAGCAGTACGCCGATTGCGCAGGAGGCCAGCGCGCCGATGTAGGGAACAAAGGCGAAGGCCGCCGTCAGCGCGGCGGTCAGCCCCGCGTAGGGAATGCCGCACAGGGAGAACGCGAGAAAGATCATCGTGCCGAGGATCACGACCTCCACGCACTGCCCGGACAGGAAACGGGCGTAGGTGGTGTGCGTCAGGCGCGCGATGCGGCAGACCTGATCGGCCTTTCGCTCGCTCAGGTTGGCGTAGAGGAGTCTGCGGCTCTGTTTAGCAAGGCTGCGCCGGTCGAGCAGCACATAAAACATGATGACGATGGCAAAGGTGACGTTGGCCACCGCCGAGACTGTGGTACCGGCAAGATCCACCACCGAGTCGATCAGCGCGCCGGCGCCGGTGAGCGCCTTTTCCAGCACCGTTTTCCAATCGAGCGCGGCGATGCGATCGGTGAGCTCGCTTGTATCCACGCCGTGATCCGAGAGAAGGCGCGCCCAGTCCGGCCAGTTCTCCCTGACCAGTGTGCCGATGCTCTTGAGCGACGCGGCAAGCTGCGGCAGCGCCAGAACGCACAGCAGTACCACGACGATGACCACGCACAAAAGCGTCAGCAGCAGGCTGAGAAGGTCAATGTGTTTTTCCTTTGTCTTTGGCATCAGGCGCGTCAAACGTCCTGCGATGCCCTGCATCGGCACACTGAGGACAAACGCCATCAATAACCCTATGATCACCGGCGTGAAGAGGGTAGCGAGCCTCGTGAGAAACGCCGCGACTTCGTTGAGATTCATCAGCGCGGCATAGAGCGCCACGCCGAACGCGACCAGAAGAAATTGCTGTTTTCCTTTTTTATCCATTGTTCTTTTCTGCACCTTCCGCGCGTTCGCTCTGCCACCGGAGCGGAAGGGCCGAACGCTGTGCATATCCTTTCAGGTTAATTATAGAATGGCTTGTGCTGCATTGCAAGTTCTTTTGCCCGTCGCTTGGTAGTTTCTCCCGCCCGCTGCTTTTTTCGCGCAGACTTTTGCGGAAAATCAGCATTTCTCCCCTTGGCGCGGCGGTGATCGTCTGCTATACTGAAAGGAACAAAAGCACATCGGGCGGGCGTTGACGCTTCCGATGGAAAGGAAGGCTCAGAATGAATCGAACGGGGAACGGCGCCGCACTCTGCGAAGACCCGCATGACTTCCTCGTCATGCAGAATCTTTACGAAGCAGCCGTCCGGCAGCTCACGCTGAAATTCAACATCCTCAACAGTGAATTCAATGTTCTTTATGCTCGCAATCCCATTCATCACATCGACGGACGCGTCAAATCGCAATCGAGCATCGTCGCCAAGCTCATCAAGCGCGGCCTGCCGCTCTCGATCGAGTCCGCGCGAAAAAACATCAACGACATCGCGGGCGTGCGCGTCGTTTGCAGCTACATCGACGATGTCTACCGCGTGGGCGAGATGCTGGCGCGGCAGACGGATGTGGAGATCGTCAAAAAGCAGGACTACATCCAGACGCCGAACTACAACGGCTACCGCTCGCTGCACATGGACATCAAGGTGCCCGTCTACCTCTCCGACCGGACGGAATACGTCGTGGCGGAGATCCAGCTGCGCACGATCGCCATGGACTTCTGGGCGAGCCTTGAGCACGATATCCGCTACAAGGTCGACAAAACGAAGCTGCCCGAGGGCATCAACGAGGAGATGTTCGAATGCGCGGGCAAGATCGCTGAGATCGACCGCCAGATGCAGGACATGTACCAGCGCATCAAGGCCTCGGATGCCTACAACGAAGATTGAGTCCCCTACATAAAGGAAAAAGGATGCATCGAAAGACGCATCCTTTTTGTTTTTTCACTGCTTTTTGTGATACCCGCAGTCGCAGTAGGGGCCGCCGGAGGCGAGCGTGTACTCGCGCACGAAATCCGACGCGCCGCCCGCGTCGCTCATCGTGTAGTCGAAGTGGCACAGCGCGGGCGTCAGATCGTAGAGCCCCAACACCTGCATCAGCGTGCAGATGCCGCAGGTCGTGAAGCGCGCCTCGTAGCCGCTGCCGTTCTCGTACTCGAAAAAGTCCATGTTCCACGAATAGGGGTTGCGGTCGCCCGCGCGCAGCTTCGCCGTCGCCTTCATGCCCTCGATGTCCTTGGGCGTGAACTTTTTCTTTCCGCTCGCGCGGCAGAAAGCCTTCATCGTAGGCGTCATCATCGCCGCGGCGTAGTAGTCCGTCAGCGTTTTGATGTCCGGCCGCTGCGGCATGCACAGGATAAACGCGGCGAGCATCGCGCAGTTGACGATGTTCATTTCGAAGCGGTCGCGCTTGTCAAATTCCGGCAGCTTCGCGATGATCTCGCGATATTTCTTTTTGGCGCGCGCCGCAACGTCCTTCGCCTGCCCCGCGGTCAGGTCGAATTCGACCGTCAGGTGCTTTTCAAACGATCCGGCAAACAGCGCCCACATGCCCGCGGGCTTTCCAAGATACTTCATTTGCTCTCCTCTTTTCGAGTTTGATGTCTCAAACTCGTCTGCATTTTTGACTGCCGTCTTGCTTTTGGTCATAGTATACCGAGGGCGGGAGCGCTTGTCAAGGCGGCGCAAAAAAGCAGCGGTTCTGATGAACCGCCGCTTTTTTCAGTTGGATTTACTTGCCCTGATAGGCGCGATACAGGAACGTCACGATCTCCGCGCGCGTGCAGTCCGCGTTGGGGCTGAACGTCGTGTTGGAGGTACCGTTCGTCACGTCGCTTGCGACCGCCCAGGTGACCGCGTCGGCGTAGAACGCGTCGGACTTCACGTCGGTGAAGTTCGTGCTGCCGCTCGCGGTGCCCTTGAGCGCGCGATACAGGAACGTCACGCTCTGGCCGCGCGTGCAGGTGGCATTCGGGGCAAACGTCGTCTCAGTCATGCCGTTCGTGATGCCGTTCTCGACTGCCCAGGCAACCGCCTTGGCATAGTAAGCGTTCGCGGGAACATCCGTGAAGCTGCTTGCGGTCTTCGGCTCGGGGCTGCCGGCGGCGCGCCACAGGAAGGTCACGATCTGCGCGCGGGTGCAGGGCTCGTAGGGGCCAAACATCGTGTCAGACAGGCCGTTGGTGATCCCCTTATCGACTGCCCACTTCACTGCATCGGCAAAGTAAGCGTTCGCGGGAACATCAGCAAAGCTGGTAGCAGCAGTCTTAACGAACTCCGCCTCGACGCTGACCTTGCCATCCGGCATGACAAAGCTGTACTTGCCGTTGCCGAGATCCTTGAGCTTGAGCGAATCGCCGTTCTTGTCGAGAACCTCAATGGAACCGAGCTCATAGCCCTCGCTGGGCTTGGTGGTGATCGTCACGGTCTCGCCCTTGGAAGCGGTGGACGGGCTGACCGTCACCGTGCCGTTCGGGGTAGAGGGAACGGAAACGGTGTTGCCGGGGGTAACGGAAGAAGTGTGGCGACGGGTCACGGAAACCGTGCAGGTGGCGGGACCGTTGCCATAGTTGCTCAAATTGCCGGCAACCACGGCTGTAAAGGTATAGGTCTTGGTCACGCCGGGGAGGATCACGGAATAAGAACCGCCACCGTTCGACGTTACCGTAATGCTGGGATCGCTGCAAGTGATACCGGTCACCGTGATCCCTTCAACAGAGCTGGAAGCGGTCAGCTTGACCGTGCCGCCGCCCGTCACTGCCGTTTTGTCCGCAGAGACGGTGACAGGATAGTCCGCCGCAGTGATCACAAGTCCGCTGGTAATGGTCTGGCTGAACGCCGCATAGGTAGCGTCTTCCGCGCGGGAGATGATGACATCATAGGTGCCGACATTGGTCGGGTTCTCAATATTTGCGCCGTTCCGCTGATACGCAATAACAAAGTCATTAACATCGCTGGTCAGCGCATACTGCTTGGCATTACCATCATACTTGTAGCTCTGAATCGCATTGTTGCCATCGTCAAATTTAGGAATTGGAGTCTTTTCTGTCCAGATGGCATACAGGGTCACCGTTCCACCGTTTTCGGCAGTCAGATTCTTGACGGATGCACCGTCCGGATATTCGCTGGTGCCGTCCTGAGTGGTGGACCAGCCCGCGAAATTATAGCCGGTTCTGACAAACGCATTTTCTATAAGGTTGGCAGCAGTATCAAAAGTCATGGCCTGCGCAGCCATAGTTCCACTGGTATTGCCGTTGCCGTTGAACTCTACGGTGTAGGTGTTGGGGACGGCGTCAATCTTGATTGCTGTATTACCGGTAACAGCGTTGATGCCGATGCTTGCGACCTGATTTCCGGTGAGTCGGTCATAGGTATCCAAACCATCGGGCTTTTCAACTGGCAGAGTATAGCCGGTGTCTGCCGTAACGGCAGCAGCATAACTTGCGTCCTTCTTGATCATCGCAATCGCGCCGCCGGTTGCGCTGGCGTGAGACATATCCAGAGTCACCTTATAATAGTCATCCGCCGTATAGGCCAGTTCCACATACTTGCCGCTTTCATTCGCCTGTGCGATCACATTGGCCACATCGGGGATGAAGTAACGGGCAGCATCCTTGTAGTAAGCAGTACCGTTCTCAGCAGAAGTGATCTGAATAGAGGTATTCGTATTGGCAGTCGGTGTCTGCTCTGTTTTAACACCAATAACGGAGCCGCTTTCCAGCTTTCCTGTAAGATCAATGACAGAGTTTCCATTAGTCTTACTGTCATGTCTCAAATATACATTATTTGCTTCGTTATTTGCTGTATTCCCAGTGATTACAGGAGTCCCGCTGATCTGCACTCTATTGCCTACAGGCACATTGATGCCGCCGCCATACAAATTGGCAGTATTATTGATGATCTTGCCGCCTGTGATCAAAAGGGTTGTATTTCCTCCAAGGTTAATTCCCGCGCCGTATGTGCCATTCACAGTTGCCTCAGAGTAGGTCATGTTTTCCGTGTGATTCCCAGAGATCTCGCCGCCGTGAATTTCAAATTGTTTCGATCTCCAAGTCGAAATACCGGCGCCGTATTTTGCGGTATTACTTTGAATTAGGCCGCCATTCATAATGAATACCGCATCCGCTCCGACAGAAACACCGCCGCCGTTGTTGTTTTCCTTTCCCTTTTGAGTCGTGACATCATAGATAGGCTTGGCACAGTTTTTTTCAACCGTTCCGCCATTCATCGTAAGTGTTCCCGCAACTCGAATACCGGCAGCTTCATTGGCTTCGTTGCCGGAAATTGTGCCGTCTGTAATGACCATCTCAGCATTTGAATAAACATTGACACCGCCGCCGGCCAGAAGCGGAGCACGGTTCTTGCTGATGGTGCCACCCTTGAGTTCAAACTTGCCGCGCAGATAAAGCCCGCCGCCGGAGCCGGTTTCCGCAACGTTTTCGGTAATGGTTCCGCCAGTCATACGAGAAGTGATATCATCATTTGATGTTACTTTTGCAGAATAGATACCACCGCCGCCGGTACTGCCTGTTGCCCTGTTCCTGGAAATGGTACCGCCAGTAATCTCGAAGGTCGAATCCGCTTTATTCCCAATACAGATTCCGCCGCCGGTGTAAGCACTATTTTCGGTAATAGTTCCCGTGCCGGACAGCCTGAAAATGTGATTCACATAGACACCGCCGCCGCTCTGGCCATTTCCGTCTGCATGATTTTGAGATATAGTGCCGCCCAAAATTGTCACATAATCTGCCCATACGCCAGCACCGCCGGTTGCAGTATTTTCAGAAATTATTCCGCCGGAGATTACGGCACTTGTCTCTGCGGTATTGTTGCTTAAACGCAGACCGCCACCAGTCGTTGCTACGGAGTTATTTGAAACAGTACCATTCCGAAATTCAAACTTGACTCCATTCCATGCAATACCGCCGCCGTATTTGCTCGTGTTATTTGTGTAATTTCCGCCGTCAATGCTTACGATAGTACGGGTGCTGAAATAAGCACCACCGCCGTTACCGTTAGGGGCTTTATTATTTGTAAAGGTAACATCTCCTGACAATGCGGCCTTACCACCCCAAACGATAATGCCGCCGCCGGCATCTGCTTTATTTTCCGAAATCGTACCGCCGCTGAAGGAAACATCCAGAGCGTTGATTCCAGCTTCATCTTCACAGTCAGAGGTAAAGTAAGCGCCACCGCCGGATGTGACACTCAGGTTATTCTTGAGTTCACCGCCCTTGAAGCGAACTTCACAAGTGCTATACGGAGAACCCGGATGTGCAGCCATGCCGATACCGCCGCCCATTGCGCGGGCAGTGCCGGATGTCTGCGCTTGGTTACCGCTGATTTCGCCACCGCTTACAATGAGAGACGCACAATCATATAAGCCAATGCCACCACCCAATGCATCACTTGTTGCGTCATTCGCTTTGTCGGAGTCCTTGATAGTGTTATTCTTTACAGCCGCGCCATTATTTACGATAAGACTTCCGCCAACTACAGAAACACCGCCGCCAACAGCATAGTACCGCACAGTCTGAGCTACCGGCCGTGTCCACTCAATCCAAGCATCAACATCTGTGCCAACAGTACGTTCATTATTCTGAATGAGTGCACCTTCATTCAGTGTCAATGTGCCGCCGTTTACTGTGACGAGAGCAGAATCGGCCGTCAGACCGTCGTTGACTGTTCCACGCTTCAGAGTTTCATCCTCATCGCCAGTCCATATTGCACCACCGTCGATGGTTATGTTTGCTAAAATCAGCGAACTACCATCCGTGACGACAAGCAGACTGCCAGTATAAGCAGAGGCACGCTTGATCGTGCCGCCGCCGGAAATGGTCACATTGCCGGAAACTGTTACCTGTGCACCAATCGTCAGCGTTACACCATCATTGACAGTAAGGTTTTCGGTTAGAGTTCTGGGCGTGTCCCAAATCGCATTCTCGCTGACCACAATACCGGCAGACACATCCAGCGGCGCTACCTGTTCGGTAAAGAACGCGGCAGCTGTCTCCAGAGGAGTCAGCTCTAATGCTTCAACCGCTTCTGTGCTTAGTGCGTCCAGCGCGTCATAGATCGTCTGGACTTCATTATAAACTGCCTTCAGTGCATCCTCGTCCATTTCCGCCAACGCAGCCGCGTCCGGCAGAGCGTTGATGCGCGCCTGAAGCCCTTCGATGAGTTCTGTCTCAGGCTCTTCTACCACAGCCTCTTGCGAGGACTCCTCATTCTCCACTGCCCACGCTGATGGAACCAGCGAGAGCATGAGCGTCAATGACAATAATATTGCCAATAATCGCCGTTTCATGTTGTTACCTCCTAAAAGTCTATCTATTGTTTGCTCGCCTCCGCGGGCTGGGTTTACTTGATTTTGCGCTTGGTTTTCCCGGCGCAGACGGGGCAGCCGCACTGCTGCACGCCCGCGCGCGAGTAGATGGTGGCTTTCCAGACATGGCCGTAAGAGCACTGCCACCACGCTTTTTTGTGACTGCCAGCTGTGACCATCTCTGGTGTCAGTGCGCCGTTGAGGGTCTCGTGCCACTGCTTGGCGACCAGCGGCGCTGCGGTCGCTAAGTCGTTGAAGCCCGGCAGCACCTTTCGGTTGGCGCAGTAGGGACAGCCGTTGCCCCGCTGCACGCGCTGCGCGATCACGGCGCGGTAGGAATGGCCTTTTTCGCATCGCCACCAGACGCGGCGGTTTGAACCCGCGGTGACGCTGCTTGGATGAAGCGCACCGTTTCTCTCCTCGTCCCACTGCGCGGCAATGTCGGGGTACAGCGTTGCGAGGTCGTTTTCGCCTGCGAGTGCCTGCCGTCCGGTGCAGACCGGACAGCCCGTGCCGAGGGTCGTCCTCGAATACACCGCCGCGCGCCATGAATGGCCTTTTGGGCAGCGCCACCAGACTTTGCGCCTTGTGCCGGAGATCACCTGCGTAGGCAAAAGAGGCACGTTTTTTGCCGCATCCCATTCTTTCGCGATTGACGGATACTCAGCCGCAAGGGAGGTTTCCTCTGGCAGGACGTTCTTTCCCGCGCAGTACGGACACCCGCTGCCCTGCGCCCGCGTCTTGACGGCGGAACGGTAGGAATGCCCTTTCGGACAGCGCCACCAGATGAGCTTGTGGCTGCCGGTCGTCACGTCCTGCGGCGTCAAGGGTGCGTTCTTTTCGACGTCCCACTCTGCCGTGAGCAACGGAAACTGCTTCACCAAGCCGCCCTGTTTAGGCGTAACCTTGCGCCCCGTGCAGTAGGGGCAGCCTGCACCCTCGCTGCGGGTGTAAACCATAGCCTGCCATGAGTGGCCGTTCGGACATGTCCACCAGACTCTTTTGTGGCTGCCGAAAGTCACATCATCCGGCGTGAGTGGTGCGTTCTTTTCGCCGTCCCACTGTGCGAGCAGCTCAGATTTTCCCTGTTCGGTGCAAAACGCTCGAAATGTTCGTCGGATCGTCAGCCACCCCCTCACGAAAAAAGCTCCGTTCCAGCAAAGCCGGACGGAGCAGTGACAAACGAATACATCAGT
>ERZ827101.2842-NODE-2842-length-13945-cov-2.709359_pt1 | contig 13945 bp, 9 predicted proteins | sample MGYA00519869_ERZ827101 | MGnify/ENA primary metagenome ERZ827101 (study PRJEB31778, sample SAMEA3449256) | human gut metagenome | biome: human gut; feature: human-associated habitat; material: faeces | place: United Kingdom | collected 2010/2012 ...
CTTCCGGATAAATCCTCAGGGTATCCACGTGAGAGATTTTTCGATACGCATTTCCCGTTTCAATCCCTGTAATTGATAATTTATTTATATCCTGATAATTGTAATTGCCCTTATCATCCGCACAAGAACAAATAAATCCTATCACGATGAATAATAAACCGAATATTGTATATTTCATAATTCTCATTTTATACTTCATAAAACAATTAAATTAATCTTGGGAATCCGGTCCCATTTCCATCCATTCTCCATCCTCATCCTTCGTCGGATTTTCCTGCAACCAACGATACATGTATTTTCCCACGTAGGACAAATAACCCTGCGTGAAAGTACCTTCTCCCAAAACACCTAACCAAACTTCCCGATCTATATTCATCACATCACAAATTAACCCGGCTTTTGTTTGACTCCAATCTCCGAATCGTTTTTGCCCCTCACGAGTCCACCAACCCGGACGAGGAAAATTTTCATTCATGAAAACCACTCGTTGATAATCCACGTCCAAAGAAGTAAGGGAGTCTATCCGACTACGACGCGTGTACATGAAATGTAATTCCGGTGTTTCATTCAACTTCACCGTAAAACGCCTACTACGCTGTTTCAACGTCTCCCGACGCTTTAGCACGATATTTATATCCGCGTAGGCTCCATTAGCGGGAATCGTATATTCCTTATCAAACGGCTCGAAATCAACACCCTCTTCAGCTGCCAACGTATCTGTTTGATCAGAAATCACATCCACGGTAAACTTCCTGTCATAATCCGCCACCGTACCGACGAGCATAACACGCAATTTCAAATTACGGGTTACCACGTCCCCGGCTTTCATTCCCCAAGACACCACAACCGTGTCATTCAACTTGCCTTCCGTGTCAAAATAAATACCACTTTCCCCCTCGTAACTATCCACATCTTTTTCACAAGCATAAAAGAAAGCCGTGAAGAATAATATTATATAGCATATCTGTTTCATAATCTCTCCTTTCTTCTTAATTATATTTCGTTTCGCCATCAGGTATCGGCAGAACATAATTACTCAATTTCACGGATGTTTCATTATACGCATTTGTCGCCGAATGCATCTCTTCCGCCATCGTCCGTTTGTAATAATAGAATAATTGTCCTTCCCCGATAAACTCCCTCCACCATTCATCAAGCAAATAACTCGGGTAAGAGGAAGTCGAAACACCGGAAAGCCCCCGATTTTCCCTTAAAGCATTAAAATAAGGAGCCCCCTTACTTTTCTGTCCCTGTTCATAATATATCTCAGAAACCATCAAATAAAGTTCGCTAACTCGTATAAGGGGCATCATCTGCGAATAAATAGAATCTCCAACCGCAGATTCAAACTTGTTAAACAAACGATAATCCACCCCACTCACGGTTGCCTTATTTTTCATGAAACTTAATACTCTTATATCCGATTCCTCCGCATTATCGAATCTATACTTGGCTACATCATTACGTATTCCCAGCAATGAAGAAATCTTCAAGGATTCTCCATTAAAAAGCGAATTATACAATCCTCCGACATTTCGATTCTGCGAGGCAAACAAAACTTCAGATGAAAATACCCTGTCCGGCTCCGTTCCCGCCACGGCTTCATTTCTAGTTACCCACGGGAAAATACGTTCATGAACATCAATCACATTTTGGGCATATACTAAAGCACTATCCAATTCCCCGATATACATATAAGCCCGGGACAACAATCCTTGGACAGCATAGTAATTCAAACGCAAGTTCCGCTTGGACTTAAATTTGTCCGAAGGATCTCCGGCTACTCCATTCGTGATAATCGGATCTGTTGACAATAAATCTTTCGCCGCCCGTAAATCAACGATCACGTTTTTCATGAATTCAGTACCAATCAGCGTAGGTTGTACATCCAAGGCAAATTCCTTGTAATAAGGAATTGATTCTAACGTGGAATCTACCCCATAAACTGGCCCGAACAAACGAAATAAATCAAAATGTAAAAAACCTCTCAACGCCAAAGCCTCACCTTTTATCATCTGGTAATAATCATCCGGTAGCACTTCCCGCCGCTCGTCACAATTCTTTATGATCAAGTTCGTATTGGCGATCAAGTTATAGGCTCTTTCCCAAATTTTTTCTACCCGATTCAAGGTGTAAGATCCGGCAAAATCATACGTCATGAAAGCTGACCACTCCTTGTTTTCCTGATTTATATTATAACGCTGTGCTAAGATTTCAAGCATTTCACACGTGAGGGTCTGTCCGTACAGCTCGGTAGCATTTAAATCAACATACACGCCATTCAACGCTTGTTTGAATCCCGCAATCGTGGAAAATGCAGATTCCTCTGCCACCCGGTCACTCGGTTGAACATTCAACCAATCCGAACAACCGAACAAACAAGTTACCACTAACAAATAAATATATCTTTTCATACCTCTATCCCATTAAAAATTAATCGATAACGCGAACGAAAAACTCCGGGCAAACGGGTAATCAATACCACGCTCATCCTCGATCGTCGAGAACCGACAAATATCATTCATATAAGCACTTACCGTCATCCCTGAAAAATGAATCTTCTGCATCCATTCCGGGCTAAACTCGTATGCCACCCGGACAGACTCAAGGGTCAAGTAATTATTTTTCTGTACAAATCGGGAAGAAATCGGAGTATTTTCAGTCAACGAAATTCCCTTATACTTTGCTCCATTTCCCGGTTCTTTCCAACGATCATACAAGGCTCGCTTGTCCTGATTTTGCTTCAAACTTTCCTTGGAGATGTTTTCCACTTTGCTGTATACCGTCCGGTTGAACGCATCCGCACCGAAGCTATAACGCCAATAAAAATTACAAGAAAAACCTTTATAGTAAAAAGAATTCCCTAACACTCCTTCCAAGTCCGGTTCGGAATTTCCCACGACAACCTCATCAGCATAGTCATAAGTGAATGTTATTCTACCTTTCTCTGTAAGGAATAATTCTTTCCCCGTTGCAGGATCAATTCCTAACGAACGAACAGACCATAAATCAGAAGGACTTCCTCCATCATAATAACGAGCCAAACTATTGGAACGATTTTCTTTATTATACTGATCCAAGTTTTTACCGATCTTGTCATAATAGGAATGACCATGACGGAAAGTAAAACTCGTTGTCCAGTTGATGCGTTCTTTCGGGCGATAAATAAATGCGTATTTAATCGTCCCGTTATATCCCTTACTTACTTGTTTACCCACGTTAGCCAGTCGTTGAGAAACACCCACGGATAAAGGGATCCCGATTGACGCCATCAACGGATCGGTCACTTTGTAATAATAATCGAAGTTCACGTGAAAACGATTATTAAACATACTCACATCAAAACCGATATTTTTATCGATGGTCTTCTGCCATTCTAAATCCGGATCCCCGAATGCATCAACCAATAGTCCGGTTCCAAAGTCATTCAACAACCAGTTATTAAATTTGTAAGTCGTGATTGTCTTGTAAGAACCAAAATTCTGGTTTCCCGGGTTACCGATTGAAGCCCTCAACTTTAGCATCGAGAAAAAATCCGTGTTATTCTTGATGAAACCCTCATTATGCAAGTTCCAAGCCAACCCGATAGCCCAAGTCGTCGTGAATTGCTTGTTGGAACCAAACACGGACGAACCGTCTGCACGGAAGTTCACGTCCAACAGATAACGGTTATCGTAAGAATATCCCCCGTTAAAATAGAAATTTGCTGTTCTTTTCTTAGAATCGGAATAAGAAGGTTTTCCGTTGGCAGCATAACCACTCGCGAAAGATGGCTTCGTGAAGTTCCCTTCCGGGAAGCCCGCCGCAGAAAATGACTTGTAATCACTATTGGATTCACTACAGGAAGCTCCAAACACGGCATTGATCTGATGTACGTCGGCAAGTAATTGACCATAAGTTATCGTGAAATCACCTTCATACGACAAACTCTCTCTACGCATATCCGTGTAAGATCCCTTTAAAGACTCCACGCTATCATCAAACTTTGTATCCTCGGGGGAACGGAAAGTTTCATCATCCGTAGTAGATTTCGTTATCCCGAAACGAGCCCGAACATACAAGAAATTCCACGGACGATATTCCATCTGGAAATTATCCCGAATACTTATCGTATTTCCCTTGTCATAACTATTCAAAGATGCATTCCACAAAGGATTGGGAACCGAAACTCCAAGTTCTTCGTTATTTTCCAACCACTTGTCAATCCCCCCATCCTCGTTATACTTGGTATAATACGGGTTAGCACGTGAATACTCGCTGAAAGGTACAATGGGGTCGTTCGTCTTCGTGTAATCGACAGTCAATTTATTACTATAACTCAACTTACCTTTCCGATATAACAAATCCAGATTTCCACTCATCACCTGACGACGGGATTCCTGCATTACCCCCTGAATGTTCGTGTAGTTTATCCCTAAACCGTAACGCATCTGCGAGTCACCACCTTCCACGTAAACATTATGACGTTGAGTTAATCCCGTCCGCAACGGCTCTGACATCCAATACGTGTTCACACCCCGATTCACATTATATAACAAGTTATTATAACGTATCTTGTTGGCTTCCTCGAAAGCGATCAAATTCGACTTGAAGTTCCCGGCTAATAATTCAAACTCCAACTTCTCTGCCGCATTCATTAAATTATAATCCGTCAAATCGGCAAAAGATACCTCAAAACTACCATTATAAGACAAGCGCAAACGCCCTTGCACGGGAGCTTTCGTCTCCACGACCACCACTCCATTAGCCGCTTTCGCTCCATAAATAGCCGTAGAAGCCGCATCTTTCAACAATGTCACGGAAGCAACACGATCCAAGCTCAAGTCCATGATCGTTTCCAACGTCGTTTCAAAACCGTCCAGAATAAACAAAGGTTGATTCGGGTCTTCACCAAATTCCTCTTTCATCCCCACGATACTCGTTTTTCCCCGTATCTCAATATCCGGAGTACGGTTAGGGTCAGAACCGTATTGATTGTTTTCCATGATATTAAATGCCGGGTCTAGCGCTTTTAAACTCTGCAAAATATTCTGATTACCTATCATTTTCAACTCTTCCGCTTTATACGTTTGAGAAGACCCCGTGAAACTCTCTTTTTTACGGGAATAAATACCGGTAACCACAACTTCCTCCATCTCGGTCTGGTCCTCTTCTAGTATCACGTTAATCTCTTGTCGATCATTGACCGCCACCTCCTGTTTTTTCATCCCGATAAAAGAAAACACGAGTACCGGATTACCCACCAAAGGGATGGTTATCGAATAATGACCATTCATATCGGTTACCACACCTACACTCGTTCCCTTTAGTACAATAGTTACTCCCGGTAACCCCGTCTCACTCTTATCAACAACCTTTCCTTTTACCGTGATTTTTTGCACATTAGCCGCTTTTTCCACTACTTTACGTTTGATGACAACCGTATTCTGTTCTATCGTGTATTCAAATCCGGAATCCTTCAAACAAATGTCCAAAGCCTCCCGTACCGTTTTACCCTTGATTTCCACGGAGATCTTACCAGCCTTACCCAAGTCGTCAGCATTATACACGAAAACCATCTTGGATTGTTTCTCAATCTCCCAAAGAGCGTCCTTTATCGCCACATTTTTCAACGATAAATTAAGTAGCGGTTCATCCGCCATTCCATACACGTGTCCTCCGGACAACACCAAAACAATAGCCATCTGGAAAGCTAAAAACAAATTTCTTACATTTGTTACTTTCCAACGAGTACTTCTACGTTTTTTTTTCATACTTTTGATTTGATTAAATTCGATTTTTTAATGCCTCCAGCAAGAGGTGTTATTAACGAGCGAAGAATAGTTGCATATTCTTCGCTATTTTTTTACGATGATTTTCTTTCCAACTACTTCAAAGCGGACAGTCCCCGTACTCTGGAATAGTTCCAGCAAAGGTGTCACCGTCACATGACGATTAAAATTACACCCGAAAAGGTAATTCTTCACGACCTCATCTTCATATACCACATCTACATCATACCAACGAGAAATAAAATCCATGATCTCTTTTAGAGGACGATCCCGGAAACGAAGACGCCCTTCCCGCCAAGCCGTGACATACGACACGTCAACATTTGCCACCGTAACCTCCCCACTTTCCTTGTTATACACGGCTTGTTCCCCCGGATGCAGGGTATAGCCATCCATATTTTCTGAAAGAGTTACTTGTACTTTACCCTTGATCAATGTCGTCTGTACATCTTCATTTTCAGGATAATTCGATACATTAAACTCTGTTCCCAACACCGTGATATTCACCCCGGATGCACTTACAACAAAAGGCATTTCTTCATTACGTGCCACTTGAAAATACCCTTCCCCTTCCAATTCTACTTTCCTCGTGATTCCGCTAAATTGCACAGGGAATCGTAATTTTGATCCGGCATTCAAACATACCAACGTTCCATCCGCGAGCGTCAACACGTATTCACCACCCCGGGGAATCACAAGCTCGTTATACAAATCTGAACTGACTACCGAATCTACCGCATTTTTATAAGTGATACTCTCGCCATCCAAGCCAATAATCGTTCCATCTAATTCTCGCAACGTATCCCGATCATGATTGGCTAGATCAATAATAGAACCATTCGCCATGTAAAGGATAGCCCGGGAAGTTCCGGGAAGGATCTCGGCGCTCTCCACTGGAATAATTTCTTCCCGATCAACACGCTGCATTAAAAAATACATGGAAGAAACAACCAGTAGAATAAAAACACAAGCATATTTCAACGCACGAATCCCCAATCGCCTCCTATTCTCCTTGGCTCGTTTACGAGAAAGAGCCTTCCATCCACCCTTTACATCAATGGATCTCAACTCCCGACGTTTCCGGTATATAAATTCTTTTTCGGTAACCTCATGAAACCATTTACGATTATCTTCGGAAAGACTCAACCAGTTATCCAAACTCTCCCGTTCTGCCCCGGTCAATTCTCCTGTCATGTATTTACTAACTAGCTCGACAATATCAAAGAAACCATCATCCATTTTTTGCTACTATTAGATTAAATTCACAGCTAGAACACAAAAAAAGGATTTTAGGGAGTGTCTGATATTCGGTATTTAACGTTAATTAATATTTAACGAGATATGAATAAAAGAAAAGGCAATAAATAATAGTAATCCTTCAAGCTGATTCTCAACTTTTTGTAGGCTTCTTTTTTGTAGGCGTGAACGGTTCCTTCCGAAAGATTCATTTTTTCTGCAATCTCCGAATTCTTCAATCCATCTAAAGAAAGATTAATTACCATTCGCATCTGTAAGGGCAGTTTATCTATCGCATGATTAAAAATACGATGTACCTCCTCTTCCATCACTTGATTTCGATACTCCTGTTCAGAATCCTCAATCCACTCCTCGGGGATACGGGAACGTAACTCCCGGTCACGCAACAAATTAAGACAGGCATGACGCACAACTACATAAAGAAAAGACTTTATCTTCCGGTAATCATCAAAATCCGTGTGTTTGTTCCAGTATTTTAAAAACGTCTCTTGCACCACATCCGCGGCCTCTTCCCGATCACCCAAATAACGGGTCGCAAACAAGCACAATGATGCATAAAACTCCTCAAATAACGTCCGAAAAGCTCGTTCATCACCTTCTTGCAAGTGCTTTAATAATAAACTGGTATCTTCATTTTTCCTCTCCATACTTTGCGACCCACGGGTGAACAAAAGTACGGCTTTATAATTACAAAACAATATAATTATCCTCCAAAAAATATAATATCAAGCATATACACCAAAAGAAAAAATGCAAGCAATCGTTTCCACATCGACATATCCCCGGACAAACAGTGATTTATCCCTGTAAAACGGGCATTCAAATAAAATTTCTATCAGATAGGGTTATTATCCTGTTTTCAAATAGCTATAATTGACTTTTCCAAATGTTAATAATTCCTATTGTAATACAATATATTGTTATTCTAATAGGATGGGAATAGGGGAGGAATGGGAGCGGAATGGGAGCGGCTCACAATATGATAACTGTATTATCACATTTTGAACACACTATTTTACATTAATTTGCACTAAATATTTATTGAACACCCCTAAATCCGCGAATAAAGCATTCCTTATGAGAAAGTACGAGTATCAACCGGAAAAAATAATTGCCGGAAGAAAATCCGACAATTACTTTTACTTATCAATAATCATTCATTTTGCAAGCAAGGCATCCAAATGTTCGGTAATTTCCGGATCAGAAGGCCTCGGGGCAAAAGACTCAACAATATTAAATTCCTTGTCAATCAAGATAAAACGAGGAATATACTTGATCTGCCAGTTCACTCTCAATCCTTCGTTATCGACAGAATTAAACTGAGGCACTACCGATTCCTTTTGTTTCAAGTAACTCAACCAAGTCTTTCTAGAATTATCTGTTGACAATTGAATAAAGACAATATCTTTATCCTTATATTTTTCACTTAACGCAACAAATGCCGGGGATTCCTGAATACAAGGACCGCACCACGTCGCCCAACAATCCAAATAAATATTTTTGCCTTTAAAACTACTCAACAAGACTTCATTCCCATCAACATCTGTCATGATAATCTCGTGGGCCGGTTGTCCCGTCATCAGACTTTTCACATTACGGATCTTCTCCTTCAATTCGGAAACAATTCCCTCGTGCTGAAAAGATTTTGTCTTTTCCTCCATGTTCAGAATCACCTCCGGATCTGTTGATGAATCCAATTTCGCCAAAACTTGTAAAGCTTCCTTGATTTCCCGCATTTCCGGGGTAATCTCCACCCCTTGCATAAATTCCGCTTGATCCAAGTTATACACGATCACATCCCTGACATCTATAATATCCAGATACTCGTTTTTCGTAATCTCTCGCATCAGTTGATTTACATCCGGGGTAACAGAAGTAATAAAACGCCCGTACCATTGCCTTTGTTCCTCCCGTGACGCTCCTGCATTTTCTTTATTATACAGAGCATAAGTCAAATAACTATTCAATAAATTCGCCTTTACCCGAATACGTTCATTCTCCTTAAAAAGCTCCGTTACCCCCTTTAGAGTATCCAGTTGAGCCAATTTAGAAGCCGCAAGTGCATCCACCACCTCTTTCGTCTTCTCAAAATTCTCCCTTACATTCCGTCCGGACAAAAGAAAAGAGCCCCCCTTGGGATAAAACCTATCTTTCAAAAACAATTGCGCCTCGCTCCCTTTTCCCTTAAAAGTCGCTTGACGGGTATCCGGTGTCAAGTAAACTTCCAAATCATCACCGGGTGAAAGGTAAAGAATGTTACGACTGATATTGAAATACGTCGGTTCTCTCAATGGAAGGATCGTATCAAAATACCCCTCCTCATTCGTCTTTAGCATTATATTCCTGCCAGTACCAAAATCTCCAGTCACCCCGGTATATTCCATACTTACTTCTTGGCTTCCCATATCAGCCAAACGTCCCTTCAAATGAATCTCCGCGACAGGGGTAGTCTTGCAGCCACTCAAGACGGCAAGACTACACAATATTAACCACACTCTCATCTTCATTATTTTATATAAGGTTCACCTTGTAATTTCACCGACAGAGGAATAAAATCACTGAAATTTCCGTGTCCCGCCTCATATTTCATATCCATATAATTTCCGTTTTCCTCTTCTATGCGAACAACGTATCCATTCACATCCAAAATATATGTTATCTCATGAGACTTCCCAGCCTGAGTTGTCACGACCTTCATTTTTGTATCTGCCAGATAGGTAAACACTTTTTCCATATTCACCTCCCCGTTAGTTCCCACGACTTTCAACCTCGTCTGCCGATCTCCATCATAACTGTAATCCCAATGAGAAATCACTGTCCACTGATGGTCATAAACTGCATATTCACCCCGAACAATCCGGTTTCCTTCATACGCATACACCATCCGGGTTAAAGGAATTTCCCAGTCAGCCTCCCCGAAACAACGCCATTTCATGACTTTCTTATTCATGGACAAGGTATCGTCAAACTCATAAATATAATTTTCCTCATAGTCAAAAGTAAATTGTAAATTCTCTCTTTTATAATGAGTAATCGTTTCTTCCCGAGTTGTCCGGTTCACCTGATAAATAATCTTACTTATCATAGGCACCTCACTCCCCGGCTCCAGCATATCAATCTCTTCCTGTGAAAGAGCCGGCACCTTCATTATTACCATACCTTTTGTCAGATTAGCAATGGTATCTTGATCTTTGTTAACCACAACTCCAACATCCAAACGATCATCCGAATAATTCAAGTTTATTTTAAAATCTCCCCACAAATCGTTGCGACCGACAATTTCTTTTACTCTAAATTCATTCAACCCCTCATTCGAAGGTTTCACATCATCATTATCCTGACAAGCACTGATCCAAATACCTGCCAATAACAACATCAAAATATATTTTATCTTTTTCATTATGCTACAATTTAACGGGTATGGAAACAAGTTGTTTTTAAAATACGCCCGAACCCATCGTATACGCGATAGAATTTAGGATCTTCCACTACTTCTCCGGTACTTAATGACCGAATAGGAACCACGGTGACTTTCCCTTCCTTCGTTACATCATTATAGGTTACAACCGTAATCATATTACGTCCGGAGGCCAATGTTTCCGTTTCTCCTCCTTCCCCGGGGATTTCAACCTTTCCGGGACACTCATCCACAACCCGGATTTCCGTGATTTTCTCATTAGAAACCGTAATTCCGTCGTGAGTGTATGAAGCCGAGAACTTTGGATAAGCTTTCGGATGTTCCGAAGTCATCAAAGCTGTATAGACCTTATCCCCGGTCGCGTAATACAAAATACTCTCCATCGCTTGCGAACTAAAAGATATGGCTTTATCTATTTCCGGACATTGATCCAATATATAACGTCTATTTACAACATTATCCGCACTTTCATCATCCGAATCCAAATTGAACTCCCAAACTTCATATACTTTTGAATCTAAATTCTGTATAACTGCATACAAGGTGTTGTTCGGTCCATAACCAATATATTTACAATCTACATTGCCCGGTTTGTTCGGATCCAATTTGCCATCTGCAGACTTACGTTTAAAAATACGCAAGTTATTTTTGTCTGCACCATATATAGATGGGAAAGCTAGAAAACGCTGATTTTTCTTATCAAAAGCGACACCATAAATTTCATATCCCCTAGGTCTGGTTGAACGATATTTATATTCTGTGATATAATAATCATCCGAAAGATCACTCAAAACCAAACCGACACCATAAGTAATTACCTCCTCGTATTGAGTCCTTTTGTGAAGGAAACCATTAACAACAGCAATATCATAGGGACCTGAAGAACTCGTTCCCAATTTTCCAACATTCATTTCGCCCTCGAAAGGCTTAATGAACATATCATTATTTCTCCGCATGACCGTAAAATTATCCAACGGGTCCAAATCCTCGATCAAATGATCCGTTGCAATAGATAGTTCCAAAAATCCACGGCCGACAACATTCTTCATGTCTTGAATCAAGCCATTTACGTTTTGACCATTATTCACGCTGTATACATTCCAAAAAACATGTTTATCTTCTTCCCTATTATAGTCTTGTGTAAAATTTTTACTCGACACCAAATGAATATCGGAAGTCATCCCGTCTTTCGTATCAGCCACCAATAAACCGGCCACGTATTGTCCCGTCACATACAAGTTATATTTCTTACTCAAAGTTAATCCATATTCCGTATCGGTAACTTTAAATAAAAGCGAGTAGGCATCCCGATTCATAGGCACGTTGATCACCGTATCCAGAATCATAGAATGTCCCAAATCCAAATGTTGCCCGTGACCTTCCAAACGCCATTCATATTCCAGTTTCGCATCATCCGTCCCCTCTTTATAAGCCAGTACTTTTACTCTCAAACGATCTCCCTGTGTCACGTATATTTCAGTCGACGACAAAAAATCATTAATCATTAACGGATTAAATAATGTTACATCTTTCGCCGACTCATCTTCAAAACAAGAGCTTGCGAACAAACCCAACAGAAATACTCCCAGAAATATCTTAAATTTCATAATTCATGTTTTAATAATTATTCAACTTATTAATAAGGAGCTGGCATCACGACTTGTTGCCCAGCCAAATCCCCGTCATCATGTGTCAACGGTCCGGTCAAAGAATTCCTATTGTAATTTCTCAACTCCTGCCGGATCATCTCCTGCAAATTGGACATCTCGTAATAAGACATATTATATTTGCTAGGATCAGGATTAGGAATCGGAGACCATAAATCATCCCAAAAAGGCAAAGAAGTACGTTCACACTTTTCCATGATAAACCGCCACCAACGAGTAGAATAAGTACCGAAAAAATATTGCAGCTGAGACCAGTTAAAAGGTTTCATAATCTTAGCCGTGAAATTCAACCGGCAAGAGGGAAAAACAAGATCTAGTTCCTGAAAATCGTCATTCGCCACGGCCTGTATTTTCAGAGTCACGGTTATATCATCCAACGAAGGAACATAATTCAACACGACAGGAATAAAACCTTCCGACTGGTTTTCTCCCAAGGTTCCTTCCAGTAGTTGGTACATATTTTCCGTAGCTGTTGAAGAATCTTTAACCACTTCGGCTTTTAAGGTCCGGGCATAATTTTCAAGTTTTCCGGTAATAATAACGGGCAACATCACGGTATCTACAGTTTTCCAAGGATTTTCCGCGAAGGAATAAGAAAACTCATTACCATTAAAATAAAACCCGGGACGCCCTATATATCCCATCGGTTCGTCTTTCTCGCATCCTTCAAACAAGACAAGGAGCAAAACCAACCAACATAAACTATATCTATTCATTCTTTTCATATTCATTCCTATTTATTGTTTTCTCGGCCTCCAAATTCCAATTCAGCCTGAGGTAAAGGTAAAACATACGTCTGATCGGTCATCGTAATGTTGCAACGTGGGATACTGGAAACACCTCTACGTTTATAATAATAGAACATTTGTCCCTCCAACAGCATCTCTTTCCGCCATTCTTTCTGAATTTCTTCCCGCAATTCATCCTTTGATATATTAACATCTAAAGCTTGGGGTATATTCCGTTTACTTCTCACCGTATTCAAGTAACCGACTCCCGCCTGCCGTTCGGACTCATTTCCGGACTCATTCAAACATTCGGCCAACGTATAGTAAATTTCAGCTTTCTTCATCAACGGGACCCGGTTACCATAAATACTCTTTTCATACTGCTTGAGTTTTAAAAAAGCAAACCGATCTCCTCCTTGTGCATATAACCATTTATAACGATAATCACCGGAGCCTATATTTTCCTCTACTTCAAAAAGTTGAGCCGCAATTTCGGCTGTATGAAAAAACATTTGCGGATTATCCTGATTTTCAACTAATTTAAATTCCAAATTCGAATCCGTAATATCTTTATACTGCTCGATACTTAATCTGAAGTTGTATTTATAACCATAGAACAACCAAAACTAATCAGAAATATCCGAGTGTAAATCTTTAATTACCAGCATATTCTAAAATTTAACACTTTTCGGTTGCCATTTGTCGCTTCCCAAATTTCCACATATTTTTGAGACGTATTTCTGACGTGGAGAATTTGCGGGGCTTGTTTTTTGTCACACCGTGCAGACAGTTGACAAGGGTTTACAACCGTTTACGACAAGCGACAATAACCGCCCCGATATGCGGAAACAGTCACACTGTGTAGAAAAGCGACAATGGTTGACTTCCGTTCACATCCGTTTACCATTTCAGAGATATAGGATTGAAGAAATGAACCATTAAACGATAAAACGGTATGAAAGCAACCAGAAAATGCAGTTTTTGCGGCAAGTCCTTTGTAACCCGAAGCGGTATGCAAAGATATTGCAGTGAGGCTTGTCAGGCAGAAGCCAAACGAGCCAGAGTGATGCAGAAGAACAACCTCTTCAAAGTCGCCCAACCCTT
>ERZ827101.2844-NODE-2844-length-13937-cov-5.224175_pt1 | contig 13937 bp, 10 predicted proteins | sample MGYA00519869_ERZ827101 | MGnify/ENA primary metagenome ERZ827101 (study PRJEB31778, sample SAMEA3449256) | human gut metagenome | biome: human gut; feature: human-associated habitat; material: faeces | place: United Kingdom | collected 2010/2012 ...
TTTACTTATCCATCGCACACGACAAAGGGCTGTGTGCCCTTGTCAAGCGATGTAACCATTACAAAATACAAAGTTCTGGAATCCTGCGGGGCATCGACCCGCTTGCCGCTGTAGCTAATATCGATTGTACTTTCACCAAAAGGAACATCCACGGTATAGCGGATTTTCATGTTTTCCTGGCTGACCACAAAGGTCTGGCTACTGTCACCGAAGGTAATGGTAATGCTGGGGCGGTCAGAAATATCAAAGAAATAATCCCCCACTGTAAAGGTAAAGGTGTACCTTTCCGTATTCAGCTGCGGGTTTACCAGTTTGATCTCCGCACTTTTCTTGCACCAGTAAAACGGCAGCTCTTTGTTGGAGTTTTCAGGAGTATAATATTCTGTGTTATAAATGCCATTCCCCAGCTGCATGGTAATAGACGGCGCATTATACAGCACCCACACGCCATAGAAAACGGCAAGGGAAACTGCCAATGCCCCCAGTGAAGCGCCGAAAGTAACCAGCGTGCTGCGTGCAGCTTTTTTATCTAGTTTTGATTGTTCAGGCTTTTGGGTTTTCAGCGCTGCCAACACATAATTTACTGCCTGTACAACGCCCCAGATGATAGCTGTCAGTATTGCCAACTGTACAATGGTGTTGCGAATATAAGAGTTACGCTCTTCAAAGATTGGAAGCGGCAGATTAAATACCATCAAAACCGCAAAAGGCAATATATTTTGACGTGTCATCACCTTTTCCTGTGCAAGAAAATACGCCAGTGGAATCAGCGCCATGCAGTAAATATAGTTGCCCTGGCTTTGGTACATCATAGCCACGGTAATCAGCAGCAACGCCTGCCATTCCTGGCGGCAGAGCAGAGCACACACAACCAGTACCGCCGCCACAGCAAAGGCTGCTGCAAAAAAAGATACCGTTGCATTGCTGGTTCCGGCAATCAGGTCCACCAGATGCGCCCCATGTGCGAACATGCTGTTGATGCCATTGCCTGCCCAAGGTGTTTTACTTTTACTTCCAAAAGAGAACAAAATCTTCAGCCAAAGCTGCAAGCCGTACACGCCCTCCTGGAAGGCAAACACCGGGAGCACCAACGCTGCAATGCCATAAAACACCGTGCGGATTGCTGCTTTGAAATCCCGGTTTCTTAAAAGCATAACACCTAAGAATGCGGGATAAATTTTAAGTCCGGCTGCTACTGCCAGTGCAACCAATGCCAGTTCCCGCACCCATGCGCGCTTTGAACGGTGATACATGACGAAAAAAAGCGAAAGCCCCGCCGCCAGCAAAATAATATTGCCGCGGTCTACCGCATTAAGCACACCAAAGCTGAACAAGGCAAAAAACGTACTGGCCCTGGCCCACTGGGCATTTTGCATCACGTCACGGAGCAAAACCGCCAGCAAAAGAACCGCCAGCACCACAAAAAAGACGTATAGCAAAAAGCACGACTGTGTTGTGCGTAAATCAGTTTCTGTGCCGCGCATGGCAACTGACGCCTCAAAGTCATAGGTCCAGTTATCAGATACCGAAGCAGGCACCAGTAAAAACAGGGCATAAAAGAACAAATTTGCCAAGGGCGGATACAGTGTGTCAAACACCGCATACGGCTGGCGTCCACGAACATATTCAATGCTATGGAAAAAATCCATGCCGGCATCCAGTGTATCATGGTATAAAAAGTACGAAAGAAAATCACCATGGGTAACATACAGCGTTACCATAACCACAATGGCACACACTGCGCTGAGTACACAGTACAGCTTGGCCGTTTTTTTCCAGAACGGATTGCTCCCTCTTCCTTTTTTACCAAAAAGGTCTTTTCCCCGTTTCGTGTTATTCTCTTTCAGCACGCGCTGGCTGTTGCATTCATTCTGGCCATAATTCAGTCCCATCTGCACCGATTTGTTATCTTCCGGCAACAGCTGATCTAATCCAATGCTGATACCAGATTTATTCTCGTTATTTGTTGTCATGTTGTCCATACACAGCCTTGCCCTATTTCTGTTCCCGGTTATGTATCAGATGTTCCCTGGTTTCCCATATTTTTTTACCGATATATTTTGCAGTCTTATTTTCAACAATAAAGCACCGCCAACCAACCTCGTTGAGTCGGATGATGGTTAGGGATCCCGATACCGCACTTTTCCGTGCCGGATAAGCTCCACATCGTTGACAGGAAACATTTTGTCGTTTATCTTTCCTTAAATGTCCACAACTTGTTGATGATAAAATTCAGCGGAATCGTGACCAGCAAATTTACAATCGGCGCAATCGTTTTGCTGACGCTGAAGAACGTAACCTCTATCCAAAGCAAAACATTAGAAAGGATCGACGTGCCGCCGTAGCTGACATATGTTTTTCCAAGGCGTTTCAGTTTACTGCGCCAATCGTTTGCATTCCCGGTAAACACAAACTTATCGTTCCAAAAAAAGGCATTGGCAATGCTCAGAATTGTTCCCAGAACGCTGCCTACCATATACAGGTCTGGGCTGATCCACAAAAAGATATAATACACCGCCATTGATACCGCCGTGTTGCTTACGCCAACAAGGCCAAACTTGATAAACTGTGCAAGCAGTGCAACAAATTCCTTTTTGCTTTTTGCTCCCAACAGCGCCAACAATTTCTGCATGGATCCCGTTCCTTTATTATTCTTTATAAGCAATCAAAAAGCAAAGCCTGTATTGATAATTTACCGCAGTGCAGCAGCCATTTTTTCTTATCAGCCCGGCTTTGCTTTTTCTTATTGATTCATCTTATCAGCGCATTTTACTGGTTCACCGCTTCAATAATGATCTTTGCCATATAGTCGATCATCTCATCGGTCATGCCGGGGTACACGCCGACCCAGAAGGTGTTGTTCATGATAAAGTCAGTGTTGGTCAGCTCCCCTGCCACGCGGTAGGCGTCGGTGCCGCGGATCTGGTCAAAGCAGGGGTGCTTGATCAGGTTGCCGCTGAACAACAGGCGGGTCTGGACATTGTGGTCCTCAATATAGCGGGTCACGGCGTTGCGGTCCAGGCCGGATTCCGGCTTGACCGAAATCAGGAAGCCAAACCAGGACGGGCGGCTGTTGGCGGCCGGTTCCGGCAGGATCAGCTTATCGGCGGCCGGTTCCAGGGCTGCGCGCAGGCGGTCCCAGTTATGGCGGCGGCGCTCGATAAAGCTGGGGAACTTTTTCAGCTGTTCGCAGCCGATGGCGGCCTGCATATCGGTCACTTTCAGGTTATAGCCAAAGTGGCTGTAAACGTACTTGTGGTCATAGCCTGCGGGCAGTTCGCCATACTGACCGTCAAAGCGGTGGCCGCAGAAGTTATCATGGCCGGACGGGCAGATGCAGTCGCGGCCCCAGTCGCGGTAGCTCTTGATCAGGCGGTTCAGCAGCGGGCTGTTTGTATACACGCAGCCGCCCTCGCCCATCGTCATGTGGTGCGGCGGGTAGAAGCTGGAGGTGCCGATATCGCCCCAGGTTCCGGTAAAGCGGGTTTCGCCGTTGATGGTGTACTGGGTGCCCAGGGCATCGCAGTTATCCTCCACCAGCCAGAGGTTATGGGCATCGCAGAAGGCTTTGACGGCGGACAGGTCAAACGGGTTGCCCAAGGTATGGGCGATCATGACTGCCTTGGTCTTGGGGGAAAGAGCGGCTTCCAGCTTGGTCACATCAATGTTGTACTGCGGCACGGTCACATCCACAAACACCGGCACAGCGCCATACTGCAGCGCCGGGGTGACCGTGGTGGGGAACCCGCATGCCACAGTGATGACCTCATCGCCCTTTTTGATCTGGCGGTCGCCCAGTTCCGGGGCGGTGAGCGCCATAAAGGCAATCAGGTTGGCGGAGGAGCCGGAGTTGACCAGGTTGGCGAACTTTACGCCGATCCACTTGGCAAACTCTTTTTCAAATTCATCCGCAAAGCGGCCGGTGGTCAGCCAGAAATCCAGCGTTGCATCGGTCAGGGCGCACATTTCTTTTTCATCAAACACGCGGGATGCATAAGTAACGCGGTCGCCGGGCTTGAAATCCGCCTTTTTCTCCTTAAAGTCATGGTAATATTCTGCCACCAGCGCCTTGATCTGCTCGCGGGCTTCGGCCTCATTGCTCCAATTTGCCATCGTCTGCTCCCTTACTCACTCAAAAATTCCTTGATTTCTTTGTCCATCTCCGCCGGGATATTCCCGCCGGAAAGCCATACCTTGCTGAACGCAACGGTCTTTTGCATACATTCCGCCATATGCCAGCGCGGTTTCCAGCCGAAGGTGGATTTCAATTTGCTGCAATCCAGCTTCAAAAAGTTTGCTTCATGCGGGGCGTTTGCCTCAGCGCGGTTTTCCCATGCAGCACCATCGCCCCACGCCTGGCAGAACAGGTCTACCAGGGTGCCGGTCGTCACACAGTCGCAGTCATCCGGGCCGACGTTATAATAGCCGGCGTACCGGTTATCCTCATACTGGCGCTGGGCGATCAGCAGGTACGCCGCCAGCGGTTCCAGCACATGCTGGTATGGGCGGGTGGAATACGGGTTGCGCACACCGATGCTCTCCCCTTTTGCCATCGCGCGCACGCAGTCCGGGATGATGCGGTCATTGGCAAAATCGCCGCCGCCAATCACATTACCTGCGTGGGCAGTGGAGATGGCCACGCTGCCATCCGCAAAAAAGCTGTTTTTATAGCTGTGGGTCACCAGCTCCGAGCAGCTTTTGCTGTTGGAGTAGGGGTCGAAGCCATCCAGCGGTTCGTTTTCGCGGTAGCCCCAGCACCATTCATTATTCTGGTACACCTTATCCGTTGTTACGTTCAGCACAGAGCGCGGTGGGGTTTGGGCGGTACGCACACATTCCAACAGGTTCACGGTGCCCATCACATTGGTTTCATAGGTATAGCGCGGGTCCTTGTAGCTGTCCCGCACAATGGGCTGAGCCGCCAGGTGCAGCACAATTTCCGGCTGGGCGGCATCAAAGGCCGCTTTCAAGGCGGCAAAATTGCGGATATCACCGATCACGCTGGTCATTTTGCCTTCCAGCCCTGCCAGAGAGAAGAGGTTGGGGGTTGTGGGCGGCTGCAAACTGTAGCCCGTTACCACTGCACCGGCACCCACCAGCATGCGGCAGAGCCAGCTGCCCTTAAAACCGGTATGCCCGGTTACAAACACGCGTTTGCCGCGGTAAAATTCCAAGTTCATTGTTGGTTCCACACTTCCCAGGGCGCACAGCCGGACGCCCACATTTTTTCCAGCATACTTTTTTCGCGCTCGGTATCCATGCACTGCCAGAATCCGCGGTGCACATAGCTCATCAGCTGGCCTTTGGCTGCCAGCTCGCGCAGCGGGGCCTGCTCAAAAATGGTATCATCGCCGCTGATGGTATCAAACACTTCCGGTTCCAGCACCATATAGCCCGCATTGATGATAGCCCCATCGTTGACGCTTTTTTCACGGAACGCCTGAACCGAATTGTCCTGGCCGATATCCAGCACGCCTTTCTGCTGTTCCTGCACCACGGCGGTCAGGGTTGCCAGCTTGCCATGCTGCTTATGGAACTTGACCAGTTCGGCAATGTTCACATCGCAGACGCCATCACCATAGGTCATCATAAAGGTTTCGTTGCCGATATATTTCTGCACCCGCTTGATGCGGCCGCCCGTCATCGTGTTCAGGCCGGTATCCACCACCGTCACGCGCCACGGCTCGGCGTGCTGGTCATGCACGATCATCTCGTTGCCCTGGGTGAAGTCAAAGGTCACATCGCTGGTATGCAGGAAATAATCCGCAAACCACTCCTTGATCATATGCTGCTTGTACCCGGCGCAGATCACAAAATCATTGAAGCCATAGTAAGAATACTCTTTCATGATATGCCACAAAATGGGCATACCGCCGATTTCGATCATCGGTTTTGGCTTGAACTTACTTTCTTCCGAAATGCGCGTGCCATAGCCGCCGGCAAGAATTACAACTTTCATATTTTTCACTCCCGTAAGCCTGCAGCGGAACCCTGCTTGCAGTCCCGCAAAAACTGTCCGTCCAACCAGCATTTCAACCGCCGGACAGTTTGGTACACACCCAGCCTATTTTTTATTACTATGATAGTATATCATTTTCGCGTATTCAGTGCAACCGTTCCAGGAAACTTATCACACCTAGTAGGCTTGCTTTTTATTCCGCATTTTGCTCTTTGTTATCACATTTTAACGCCGCTTTTGTTGCCGCTGTGCAAACAATATTCTTTACGTTTTTTCGTGCGTATTTTGCCCCCGCGGGGCGGCCCACTTTACATTAGTAGGCAAAACAGGTATAATAGTTTAGTTAATCTGTGATATTGCGCCATTTTGCCATATTGCGGGTGCAGGCGGTCTTATTTTATCCTTGCTGCCTGTGGATTTTTTGCGGCACGCCGTGCGTTGTGCGGTACCGCTCCTATTAGGTCTGGAGGTTGCGCTCATGGGGCTGCAAAGCCTGCAATACTGTGCATTTTGGGTGGTTGTGGCTGCCGTTTACCTGCATCTGCCGGTGCGCATGCAGCCGGTGTTTCTGCTGGGGGCTTCGTGGGTATTTTATGCGCTGGCCATGCCGGCCATGCTGCCGGTCACCATTGCGCTGGCGGTGTTCACCTACCTGTGCGGCCGCGGCCTTGCCTGGCGGGGCGGCGCATACAAAACCGCCTTCTTGCGCCTTGGCGTGATCGGTATGCTGGGCATTCTGGCCTTTTTTAAGTATAACGGCCTGTTGGGCGGGGTGCTGCACGGCTGGCGCGCGGTGGCCATGCCGCTGGGCATCAGCTTTACCAGTTTTGCCGCAATCGCCTACCTGATCGACGCCACCCGCGGCGACTGCGAGGTGGAAACCAGCTTTATCCGGCTGGCGCTGTTCCTCAACTTTTTTGCCACTGTCACCCAGGGGCCCATCTGCCGCGCCGGTGCGCTGCTGCCGCAGTTGAGCGCCGAGCACCGCTTTGATGCCGCCCGCACGGTGCGCGCTTTGCGGCTATATGCGCTGGGGCTGTTCAAATACATTGCCGTGGCGGATGTGCTGAACATGGTGGTGGATACGGTTTTCCCCCACTATGCGGATTACAGCGCCCCCATGCTGATTTTGACCGCGGTGATGTACACTTTTTATCTGTATTTCAGCTTTTCCGGCTATTCCGAGATTTCCCGTGCCACCGGCCTTGTGCTGGGGCTGGACCTGCCGGAAAACTTTAAGACCCCGTTTTACGCCACCAACTTTTCCGGCTTCTGGAGCCGCTGGCACATCTCGTTTTCTTCCTGGCTGCAGGATTATCTCTTTATGCCGCTGGCCTGGGCAGATCTTGGCCGCTTTGGCCGCCTGCCCACCGAGCTGTGCGTGTTCTGCGTGTTCTTTGCTTCCGGCTTCTGGCACGGCAGCACCGCGCCATTCATCATCTGGGGTCTGCTGCAGGCGGTTTACCGCGTGGGCGAAGAGCTGCTGCACCGCCGTTTTGGCAAACCCAAAAAGCGCGGCACCCCGGCCCGTGTGCTGTGGGGCAAGCGGGTTGTGGTGTTTGTTTTGTGGACCATCAGCATGGTGTTCTTCCGCGTGGGGTCCGGCAACCTTTCCGGCATGGCCGAAAACCTGGGCGTTGGCGATGCTTTCATCTACCTGGGCCGCTGCCTGATGAACAGCTGGTCCCCCGCCCGCTTTGCCGGGGAGCTGTACAGCACAGCGTATACCGGCTTTTACGCCAATACCATTATGGTAGCGGCTTATTGGGCGTTCGCTGCGCTGGCGCTGGCGCTTGGCATCTGGCTGGATCACCGGCGCAATTTTGCCTGCAAAAACAAACCGGCTGAGGTTGCCCTGGCAAGCGCCAAGCACCGCAATGCGCTGTATGTTGTTTTGATCGTTTTTATCCTGGTGGGGTACATCATGCAGAGTGGCGGCTTTAATGCCAACGCGTTCGGCCCCTATGCAGGGTTTTAATCTTATGGAAAAAAGGAGATTTCCGGCGTGAAGCATATCATCAAAAAATTGGCGCTGCTGTTCGTGCCGGTCTATCTGTGGTTTGCCTTTTTTGTGGCGTTTGAGCCAAACAATTATTTTGGCATCAAAAGAACAGCCTCTTCCAGCCAGCCGGTGGCCCGTGTGCGCGCCTATGAGCAGAGCCCCGGCACCAACCTGATCATCGGGGACAGCCGCCTGGCCCACTTTGATATGGACCTTGTGGATTCCCTGACCGGGCAAAGCTGGCAGAACCTGGCCTTTGGCGGTGCTTCCCTGAAGGAATGTGTGGACCTTGCCAACTATGTGCTGGATTCCGGCAACCAGGTGGACCGCATTCTGTTTGAGCTTTCGTTCTACACCTTAAACAGCAGCTATAACACCGACCGTTTTTCGGCGCTGGAAGCTACCCTGCGCAACCCGCTGGCCTACTGTCTGAACCTGGAATACAACGTGAACGCCCTGACCGTGTTTATGGACACCGTAAAGGGCACGCCGGACACCATTGAATCCGGCGACTGGACCGCGGCGGATTACCTGGATGATGCCGGGAACACGATTCCGCTGCACAAAAAGCTGTATGAGTACCCGGCGCTGATCACCACCCGCTGCCAGAACTGGACACTGAACGAAACCGAGCTGGCGGAGTTTTTGGCTATGGCCCAGCGCTGCGCAGACCGCGGCGTGGAGCTGACCATTGTGCTGCCCCCCATGGCCGCCAATGTGTGCACCGAGGTATGCGATGCCTTTGGCATTACCGCCGTGATGCAGGACGAAGTTCTGCCGCTGTTGGAAAAGCAGAATTTTGCCGTGCTGAATTACGAATGGGGCACCAGCTGCATTACCGATGATGACACCCAGTTTTTTGACGGGTTCCACCTGGACGAAAAATACGGCCTGCCGGACTGGACAGCCGAACTGTTTGATGATATGCAGCGCTGATGCTGCCCCACCCCAAAAAGGAGGTTCCCTGTGGCACTGGACTTTTTGATTTTGTACGAACACACCGTTCGGGAATATGAGAGCGATCTTTTGCTCAAATTGGAGCTGGAGCGCCGCGGCTACACCGTGCGCATCCGCCAGCTGCTGGATGCCAAAGATCTGCGTCTGTTTGGCAAAGACAAGCCGGAAGTTCTGGTTGCCAGCTGCATGTATGACAACGAAGCCATCAACAGCCATGTGTACAACAACATTGGCAAATGCAACAAGATCGTCAACCTGCACTGGGAGCAGATGCTCTCCGACACGCAGGAGGAGGGCGATTGGTTCAACATGAACGGCAACGCCAAGCGCTGCGTGCAGACTTGCTGGGGCCAGCGCACTGCCCAGCGGTTACAGGCCCATGGCATGGATGCCAAGAACACCCCCGTGACCGGCGCTGTGATGATGGACTTTCTGCGGTCGGAGTTCAAGGGCTACTTTAAGGATAAGGAAACCCTGTGCAAGGAATTCGGCCTTGACCCCGCCAAACAGCTGCACCTGTACATTTCCAGCTTTGGCTATGCCAGCATGACCGACCAGGAAGTGGCCGAGCTTTCCAAAATGGCGGGAACGGATTTTTCCGGCTTTGCCCGCACCAACCGCGTTTCGATGGAAAAAACGCTGGCCTGGTTTGACCGCTACCTGGGTGACCACCCGGAGGTGGAACTGGTATACCGCCGCCACCCCAGCGAATGGAAATGCAAAGCCCTGGACGAGCTGGCCGCCAAACGCCCCAATTTCCATGTGATTTTTGCGGATTCCGTCAAGCAGTGGATTGTGGCGGCGGATTCCATCTCCATCTGGATGAGCACCGCTGTGGCCGAAGTATACATGGCGGGCAAAAGCTGCCATATCCTGCGCCCGGTGCCCATCGAGCACGAGTATGACCCCGTCATCTACAAGGATGCTCACTATGTGACTAGCTACCCGGAGTTTGCCGCTGCCATGGCGCAGCCGAACCCGCCGTTCCCCATTGCACGGGATGTGATTGAGGGCTATTTTGACCCCTCCCCTGCCCCGGCCTACAAGCGGATGGCCGACCTGCTGGAGGAAGTGTACAAAAATCCCCCGCGGGATGAACCGATGGGGCCCGGCTTTACGCCGCACTTCAACCTGCTCAAGTTCTGCGCACTGGCGGGAGTACACATGCTGTACCGCCACAAGTGGGAACCCAAACGGGTGTTTGCCTTCTGCCCGCCGCTGGCCAACTTTGCCCAGCGCATTTACGGTTATGTGGACAAAGCCTATATCCCGCCGGAGGAGATCCAGCGCATGGAAGCGCGCATCCGGCCATATGTAAAATAAAGTTGTTTTTCCGGCGCGCTGCGGTGCGCCCGCTGCAAATGGGAGCCTGCCATGTCTGAACCGAAAAAAACTGAAAGCTTTGCCGGAAATGTGATGAAATACTCCATTGCCACCTACCTTGGCTTTGGCATTTCCGGCGCAGCGCTTATCATCAAGGGTGTCCTGCCCGCCGAAAGCTACGCCGTTCCTGCTTCCTTCATGGCATACACCATGTCGCTGATGAACGTGGGCATGCTTGGGCTGGACCAAAGCCTGCTGCGCTTTTACCACGAACCGCCTGCCGGTTCCACCGGGCGCAGCATGTTTGCCGCGTGTACCCGGCTTTCGGTGCTGGTCATGCTGCTGGTGGGCGGCATCGGCAGCATCTTTTTCGCCAAGCCGCTGGCGGCGGCCTTTGGCCTTGGGGCCAACGGTGCCGGGCTGGTGCCGTTTTTGTTCCTGAACGCTGCTCTGTACATGCTGGTGCGTTACCTCAACGTGCTGCTCCGGCTGGAAAACAATGTGCGCGCCTACACCACCGAAACGCTGTGGATGCAGGCCTGCCTGAACCTGATCTACCTGCTGCCCGGCTTTATTACCCAGGACGCCCGCGCTTTTGTGCTGGGTGCGGTGTGCAGCTTTGCGGGGGTCGCAGTGTTCTATTGGCGGCGGGCTTCTAAAGGTCAAACGAAAGAGGCCCCTGTGCGCGGCCTGCGCCCCTATGCCCACATTTACCGGGCGGCACTGCCTTACGGCATTGTGTTGGCACCTGCGGCCATCCTGATCCCGCTGTACCGCGCCATCTGCCTTTCTTTTTTAGGCAATTACGCCCCCGCGGCGGAGCAGGGTTCGTTTGATTTCGCCTACACCCTGGCCCAGCTTGTCACCACCATTCAGGCCGGTTTTTCCACCTACTGGGGCCCCTATGTCTACGCGCATTACCGCACCGAGCAGGAGCGCATTGGCCGCATCCATGATCTGCTGAACCTGCTGATCTTCGGCTTTTTCTGTCTGCTGGTCATGTTTGAGGATATCATCTTCATCATCTTCCCGGCCAAATCGGCCTGCCTGCCCTACTTTCCGCTGATGATGCTGGCCGTGGTGTTCTCCATCCTGTGCGAAGGCACGGTGTACGGCAACACCATTGCCCGCAAGCCGTTCCAGGATACGATTGGAACCGCCGTGGGCGTTGCGGCCAACATTGCCGTGTGCGCCGTGCTGGTTCCGCGTTTTGGCGTAATGGGTGCCGCGGTCGGCCTGGTAGCGGCCAATGCGACGATGTTTTTGTACCGCACTGTGACCGGGCAGTATTACTACCGCACCATCCCCAGCTTCAGCCGGACGCTCTGCGGCTTTTTGCTGGCGGTGGGTGTGGCCGTGATCGGCGTGGTGTTCGCCCACAATTTTATCATCAAGTTTGTTTTGACTGCGGCAATCCTGTTTATTTACTGTAACATTTACCGTGCCCAGCTGTACAAGCTGTGGCAGATCTCTATGGGCTTTGTGCGGCGGTATCTGCTGCACAGCCAAGCATAACTACTGCAAAGGAAAGGTTGTATATCAAGATGAAGCATTGCGGCACACAAGAGTTGACCACCGAGCGGCTGGTCCTGCGTCGTATGACAACCGACGACTGCGAAATGATGTTTGGCAACTGGGCCAATGACCCGGAAGTGACCCGCTACCTGCGCTGGGAGCCCCACCGTGACTGGGTGGTAACGATGGCATATCTGAACGAGATTGTCAAACAATATGACCGCCCGGATTTTTATGATTGGGGCATCTGCGATAAAGTGACCGGTGTGCTGATGGGCAGCATCAGCATTGCCCCCGCCGAATCCTGTGAGCGTGAAAAGCCCTATGCCTGGAAAAACGTGAAAACCGAGCTGCTGGGCGGCATGTATGAGATCGGTTACACCTTGGGCAAAAAGTGGTGGAACCAGGGCTATGCCACCGAAGCCGCCGCTGCCGTGCGCGATTACTGGTTTGGCATGGTAGGTGCGCCCTGGCTGGCCGGGTTCCACGCCAGCCAGAATGTGGCAAGCAGCCGCGTGTTGGCCAAGACCGGCTTCCATTATGACCACGATACCGTTCTGCACCGCTTTGACGGCACCGAGGTGCCCTGCCTGGCCTGGTACCTGCTGAACCCCGGCAGCCAGAAATCCGATGAACCGGCAGCCGCTGCCCCCGCTGTACAGGCAGAACCAACGGAACCAGCGGAGAATGCCGAGACAACCGTCTGACATTCACTCCCCTGCCCCATACTTTTGCTGACCTGGCCGAATACGGCCAGAAAGGACCCCTATGGACGAAATGAAGGACCCCATCACCCTGGACTTTACCGCTACCCAGGCCCCGGCAGAGGACGCCCCTGTTGGGCAGAAGGCTCTGGACAGCGAGCGCCCGCCGGTGCGCGTTGTGCTGCTGGCGCTGGACCAGGGCAAGTTTGACTCCCAGCGCAGCCTGGATGAGCTTGCCGCCCTGGCGGAAGCCAACGGCATGCAGGCCGTTGCTACCGTGTGCCAGAAGCGCAGCACCCCCGAAGCCGCCACCCTTCTGGGGGAGGGCAAAGTGGAGGAAGCGCGCCTGGTATGCCTGAATACCGATGCCGAGGCCGCCATCTTTGACGGCGAGCTGACCGGCAGCCAGATCCGCAACCTGAGCGCGGCTTTGCAGGTGGAAGTGCTGGACCGCACGATGCTGATTTTGGAAATCTTCCGTGCGCGCGCCACCACCAACGAGGGCAAGCTGCAAACTGAGCTGGCCACCCTGAAATACCGCATGCCGCGCCTGCAGGGCCTTGGCGAGGCGCTGAGCCGCCAGGGCGGCGGTGGCGGCGGCGGTGGCGGTGCCCGCCGCGGTGCCGGTGAAACCAAGCTGGAGCTGGACCGCCGCTACCTGCGCAGCCGCATTGAAAAGCTGGAAAGCCGCCTGAAAGAGCTGGAAAAGCGCCGTGGTGAAACCCGCCGCGCCCGCCAGAAAAACGGTGTTCCGGTCATCTCATTGGTGGGCTACACCAACGTGGGCAAAAGCAGCCTGACCAACGCTTTGTGCGGCGCAGAAATTTTTGAAGCCGACATGCTGTTTGCCACGCTGGATCCCACCGCCCGCAAATGCACGCTGCCCAGCGGGTTACAAGTGATCCTGGTGGATACAGTCGGCTTTGTCAGCCGCCTGCCGCATGATTTGGTGGATGCTTTTAAGAGCACACTGGAAGAAGCTGCCTGCTCTGACATCATCTTGAAAATTGCCGACGCCAGCGACAGCGAAGCCGCCGAGCAGCTGAGCGTGACCGATGAAGTGTTGAACGACCTGGGCTGCGGGGATATCCCGCAGGTGACGGTCTACAACAAGTGCGACCGCACCGGTGTTGCCCCCTATGACCCGGATGTGCTGCTGGTAAGCGCCAAAACCGGCTACGGGCTGGACAGCCTGCTGGCCAAGATTGACGAGATTCTGGCACACCGTGTGCGCACCATTGAGGTACTGTTGCCCTATGACAAGCTGGCCCTGGCTGATGTGTTCCGCACCCGCGGCAGCGTTCTGGCTGAAGAATACCGCGAAAACGGCGTGTATTACAAGGCAACCGTAAAGGTGGATGACCTGCACCGGTTTGAAGCGTACCTGCTGTAAGCGCATCCGTTCGCTTTGTGCAAGATAACAAAGGCAATACCGCATAATTCTAAGTGCCGATACGGCGAGCGAGGTGCGGCAGCT
>ERZ827101.2845-NODE-2845-length-13934-cov-19.456805_pt1 | contig 13934 bp, 10 predicted proteins | sample MGYA00519869_ERZ827101 | MGnify/ENA primary metagenome ERZ827101 (study PRJEB31778, sample SAMEA3449256) | human gut metagenome | biome: human gut; feature: human-associated habitat; material: faeces | place: United Kingdom | collected 2010/2012 ...
ATCAGTGCCGCACCGACACAAATGGCAGTATCGGCAAGGTTGAAGGTGGCGAAGTGCCAGTCGCCGACGTAGAAGTCGATCATATCGACAACGAAGCCGTGCCACAGGCGGTCGAACAGGTTGCCCAGCGCGCCGCCAATAATCAGCGCGTAAGCGATATTGTTTAGCTTCTGCGTGGCCTTCGAGCGATACATCATCACTGCCAGGATCACGCTAATACCAATCGCAATACCGGCAAAGAACCAACGCTGCCAGCCGCCGCTATCGGCAAGGAAACTAAACGCCGCGCCATAGTTACGCGCATAATGCAGATTAAGCGACGGGAACAGCGGGACCGTATCCCCCAGAGCAAAGTTCTGGAGGATCAGGTACTTGCTGCCCAGATCGATAATCAGCACGACTACCACCAGCCACAGCCAGCGTAGCCCTGTTGAACAGATCGATTGACTCATCAGGCAAACTTACGTTTTTCACCGTCACCGGCGACGTTGCTGACACAGCGGCCGCAGATTTCTGCGTGTTCCGCTACCTTGCCGACATCCTGGGTGTAGTGCCAGCAGCGTGGGCACTTCTCACCTTCGGCTTTACTCAACGCGACTTTCAGCCCTTTGAGTACTTCGCTCTGCTGGGCATCAGCAGGTGCGTCGTTATAGTCTGCAACGGTAGCGCCGGAGGTCAACAGGACAAATCGTAATTCATCGCCCAGCGCGGTCAGTTTCGCCGCCAGTTCCGGTTCTGCGAACAAGGTCACTGCCGCTTCCAGCGAGCCACCCACTTTCTTGTCGGCACGCGCTTGCTCAATGACTTTGTTCACTTCGCCACGCACTTTCAACAGCTCGTCCCAGAACGCATCGTTCATCGCTTCACTGTCTGCCAGACCAAACAGGCCTTCGTACCACTCGCCGGTGAAGACGTATTTTTCACGTTCACCCGGCAGGTAGCCCCACACTTCATCAGCGGTGAAGGAGAGGATTGGTGCCATCCAGCGCACCAGCGCTTCCGCGATGTGATACAGCGCTGTCTGGCAGCTACGACGCGCCACACTGTCCGCTTTGGCGGTGTACTGACGGTCTTTGATGATGTCGAGGTAGAAGGAACCCATCTCAACGGAGCAGAAGCGCATCAGACGCTGTACCACTTCGTGGAAATCGTATGCTTCGTACGCCTTGAGGATGTCTTCCTGTGCCGCTTTCGCACAACCTACGGCCCAGCGATCCAGTACCACCATCTCTTCCGGTTTCACCATATCTTTTGCCGGATCAAAACCGTTCAGGTTTGCCAGCAGGAAGCGCGCGGTGTTACGGATACGACGATAGCTGTCGGCAGCACGTTTCAGGATCTCGTCAGAAACGGCCATTTCACCGGTGTAGTCAGTTGATGCCACCCACAGACGCAGAATATCCGCGCCCAGTTTGTTCATCACATCCTGCGGCGAAACGGTGTTGCCGATGGATTTAGACATCTTGCGGCCCTGACCATCCACGGTAAAGCCGTGGGTCAGTACCTGACGATACGGTGCTTTGCCCTTCATCGCGGTAGAGATCATCAGAGAGGACATGAACCAGCCACGGTGCTGGTCTGAACCTTCCAGATACATGTCCGCAGCGTGACCGGCAAATTCCGGACGCACGTCAACAACGGAAGAGTGGGTAGATCCGGAGTCAAACCATACATCCAGCGTATCCGGCACTTTCACGTACTGATCAGCTTCGTCGCCGAGGAGCTCTTTCGCATCGAGATCCCACCACGCCTGGATGCCGTCAACTTCAACGCGTTTAGCCACTTCTTCCATCAGTTCGAGGGTACGCGGATGCAGCTCTTCCGTGTCTTTATGCACGAACAGTGACATCGGTACGCCCCAGGTGCGCTGACGGGAGATACACCAGTCAGGACGGTTAGCAACCATCGACTCGATACGCGCCTGGCCCCAGTCCGGGATCCACTGCACGCCTTTGATCTCTTTCAGTGACTGCGCACGCAGACCTTTCTGATCCATGCTGACGAACCACTGCGGCGTCGCGCGGAAGATGATCGGCGTTTTGTGACGCCAGCAGCACGGATAGCTGTGCTGCATTTTCTCAACGTGCAACAGCGCGCCTTTTTCCTGCAGCAGCGCAACAACGATGTCGTTCGCTTTGAAAACGTTCACGCCATCCAGCGTCGGGTAAGTACCCGGCAGATAAGTGCCGTCCGGGCCAACCGGGTTAGCGGTTTCCAGGCCGTATTTCTGACCGATCACATAGTCGTCCGGGCCGTGGCCAGGCGCGGTGTGAACGGCACCGGTACCGGCATCCAGGGTAACGTGATCGCCGAGGATTGCCGGAACGTCGAAGCCCATAAACGGATGGGTAAAGCGCAGCAGCTCAAGCTCCGCACCTTTTACCGTGCCGAGAATGGTGTAATCGGTCACGCCGATACGCTGCATTACGCTTTCAACCAGATCTTTCGCCAGAATCACGGCCTGACCGTCGATCTGCACCAGCGCATAGTCGAAATCAGGTGCAATAGAGATTGCGCGGTTCGCAGGCAGAGTCCACGGCGTGGTGGTCCAGATCACCAGCGAGATTGGGCCGTTAACGTTGCTTACGGCAAATTTTGCTTTCAGTGCATCCTGATCGACCGCCTGGAAAGCAACGTCGATGGACGGAGAAGTTTTGTCGTAATACTCAACTTCCGCTTCCGCCAGCGCAGAACGGCAGTCAACGCACCAGTGTACCGGCTTCGCGCCTTTGTGCAGGTGACCGTTGCCGATGATTTTGCCCAGCGCGCGGATGATATTGGCTTCAGTTTTGAAATCCATGGTCAGGTACGGGTGGGACCAGTCACCCAGCACGCCCAGACGGATAAAGTCTTTGCGCTGACCGTCAACCTGGGTCGCAGCGTATTCGCGGCACTTGGCGCGGAACTCAGCGGCGGTGAATTTCTCACCCGGCTTACCGTATTCTTGCTCTACTTTCAGCTCGATCGGCAGACCGTGGCAGTCCCAGCCAGGCACATACGGCGAGTCATAACCGGAAAGCCCTTTGGACTTCACGATAATGTCTTTCAGAATCTTGTTAACCGAGTGACCAATATGAATGCTGCCATTCGCATAAGGAGGGCCATCATGCAGAATGAAGGTTTTTTTGCCTTTTTTAGCCGCACGGATGATGCCGTACAGATCATCATCAGTCCAACGCGCCAGCATTCCCGGTTCGCGCTTGGCGAGATCGCCACGCATCGGGAACCCTGTTTCCGGCAAATTCAGGGTTGATTTATAGTCACTCATCAGATTCTCGGTTCCGTGTTTCGGTTTGATTACATAACAGGCTTAAGCCGGTTTTGTTAGCCCAAAAAATTCGCGGGCGGTTAATTCATCACGCGCAATCTGCGCTTTCAGTTCGTCCAGCGACGCAAATCGCTGCTCATTGCGTATTTTTTTACGCAGCACTACTTGTATATGGCGACCGTAAAGGTCCATTGCAACATCTAACAAATGCACTTCCAGCTGCTGGCGAATACCGGCAACCGTTGGGCGTGTTCCGATGTTTGCCACGCCGGGTAACGGCTTTTCACCGAGGCCCAGCACTTCTACCGCATAAACCCCTTTCACCGGGGAAACCTGACGGCGCAGCGGTACATTCGCCGTCGGGAAACCTATAGTGCGCCCTAATTCATCACCGTGGACTACACGCCCGGAGATGGCAAACGGGTGCCCCAGTAAACTTTCTGCCAGAGCCAGATTGTCATCCGCAAGGGCCTGACGCACGGCGGTGCTGCTGATACGCACGCCACCTTCGCAAAAAGTTTGCGTACTGGTGATATCGAAGCCGTATTCCATGCCAGCTTTCTGTAATAACAAGAAATCGCCTTCACGACCAGCGCCAAAGCGGAAATCATCCCCTACAGCAAGAAATTTTACGCGCAAATGCTTCACCAGAAGATCGCTGATGAAATTTTGCGCGGTTAACGCCGCGAAACGCCTGTCGAAACGTACGCACAGCACGTAATCAACGCCACACTCTGCAAGGTAACGTAGTTTTTCCCGCAGCCGGGTCAGTCGTGCCGGGGCTTTATCGGTTGCAAACAGTTCCAGTGGTTGAGGTTCAAAAAGCATCACCATCACCGGTAAGTTGCGCTTGCGCCCTTCTTCCTGCAAGCCCTGTAACAGCGCGCGATGACCGCGATGCACGCCGTCGAAATTACCAATAGTCAGCACACACCCTTCTTGCGGGGCCTGGCTGAGATTATGTATGCCGCGTATCAGCTTCATGTCTGGCTCAAAACAGTGAAAATCGTCCGAGTATACCTTGTACAGCGGTCAAGGTTAACCGGCGATTGAGTACCGAAATCAGAAAGAAGTGGCTTTTCATTGCCATGGCGCAAATCACGGGAAGAAACTGACCACCTGCTGCAATTTTTATCGCGGAAAAGCTGTATTCACACCCCGCAAGCTGGTAGAATCCTGCGCCATCACTACGTAACGAGTGCCGGCACATTAACGGCGCTTATTTGCACAAATCCATTGACAAAAGAAGGCTAAAAGGGCATATTCCTCGGCCTTTGAATTGTCCATATAGAACACATTTGGGAGTTGGACCTTGGCTAATATCAAATCAGCTAAGAAGCGCGCCATTCAGTCTGAAAAGGCTCGTAAGCACAACGCAAGCCGTCGCTCTATGATGCGTACTTTCATCAAGAAAGTATACGCAGCTATCGAAGCTGGCGACAAAGCTGCTGCACAGAAAGCATTTAACGAAATGCAACCGATCGTGGACCGTCAGGCTGCTAAAGGTCTGATCCACAAAAACAAAGCTGCACGTCATAAGGCTAACCTGACTGCACAGATCAACAAGCTGGCTTAATCGCCAATTTGCTGAAGCTTTGTGAAAAAGCCCGCGCAAGCGGGTTTTTTTATACCTGCTGCTTTGTGATGTGTTAGAAAACACACTGCCGGTTGCCAGATAGTCAAAAGATGCTGGTTCTTGCAGACATGCAGTTACACTCTCTGAACTCTTCGTGACTTAAAAATCGTAGAATCATCGGTTGATACATTCTGAATAAGAATATCTACTCAATCTTCAGACTCCCCCTACACAGAATGTGGAGATTGTGATACACATTGAGGTATTAAACTTAAGACCACTCTATTTTTGAATTAAATTCCTATACACTTTAACCATTCATAAATATCTCCTTATTAGACCTTGTAAATTATTAACAGCAATCAACACAGGTTATCTACCTATTTATATTGTACTTCTTAAAATTAATGAGCGATTTTTGATAGTCCTCACATTCACTCATAAATTAAATTAATAAAAATTCATCAACTTCAAGGACTGATAATGACAGATGGTATCTCAACTTCGCCACATTGTCTTTATAAATCAAATATAGCAGATGATGTAATAATAAATAAAACAAGACAAAATGAGTTAGTAAAAGTGTTTTGCGAGTATAAAACAGAGTTCTTAATTTTGTTTGATGACTTTTTTAGAAGCCAGGATTTGCCTAAACCATCTCCAGTCCTTCATCATTTTTTTCAATACACTCATCTAAGAGATGCGCATTTTTATAGATGTAAACTCATAGAACATACAGTTCAATTTTCTTTTTTTAAACACAAAGAAATCACATTAATTAGATTGGATGTTTTTGATGACAGAACAAGCGAATGTCTTTCTGAAGAAATTAAGATATATCAAGAATGCTATGAAAAATTCGTTAAGTTTTTAAAGGCAAACTTCAACCAGGAAATATACCCACAGCTATATACTCCTGAAATATTTTATGAGGCCTGCAGAAACCTCCAGTCATTTTATGATCATCAGGAGACGTCACAAAACGCTAATTACAGTGCAATAGACAAGAAAAAAAGTTATTTTAATAAGGAAATCAAAAATCTAATTAAAAAGAATATTTATCCTGAGCTATACAATGAACAATGCTTGAAAATCCCCGCCTCATCGACAGATGATAACCAGGAAATAACATGGCGGAATTTTAAAACTAGCAATGCGGCATATTCACAACTATGTGAAAAATTATCTTTATTTAAAAGCGTGCCCAGTCGGTTAATAGAAAAATCAGCTTACTGCTCAATTGAAAACATGATCACCAATAAATTTGATGTTGTCTTTTCTTTCTGCGGAGATGATATAAAGGAATTTATACTTTTATTACCCTATAATAAATCACTGGAGATGTATGAACTTAACGAGCAAAAGATCCAGTATTTGACTACCCCTAATATTAATATAAATAAACTATTGCTATCAAATATAACAATAGAAAAGAGCAACCTTTCATATGGGTATTATTTTGGTTGTGTATTATCCAATATATCATGTTTTGAAAGCGACTTATCAAACACCATCTTTTCAAATGGAGAAATAAATAATCTCTTCATTAAAAAAAGCAACATATTTGGAACATCGTTCACTAATACCAGGATAAAAAATTTGCGCTGTGAAGATATTATGCCTGGTCGATGGAACACTCAACTTGTCAATAAGCACTTAGGTTACAGATACACAGGAGTATTCAAAACCCTGGCAAGTATTGATGACAAACCGTCCCGTTTCGAAATTTTGATACCATTGATACAAACTTTAGTTCGCGACAATGTAAAGCTAAATAATGATGTGTATAAAGAACTTAATAATTTTATGCTCGATTACGACAAAACATCCTCAGAAATGAGAAAATACCTTAAAAGCATCAACGAGTGTATGTTCCTTATGAAAAACATAGTTCATCAAGATTAAAACACTCCCAAAAGAAGTAATTTCAGAATGAAATTATCTGTGATGATTATTAATTCACTGCAGAGAAACAAAAAATAATCTGAAGCATGATCTTAAACATCCCACTCTGTCACTCTAATGATGGCACCTTGCTCTTCTTATAAAGAAGGGAATAATTAAGAATATTAAATTTTCAAAGTTTCATCAACTTCACATCAAGAAATTAAAAAATTTAAACATTAATCTAAATAATAACAACCTGATCACATAATCGGGTTTGACAACGAGTGACCTTCCATACCAGTTAATTAAGGATGATTTATGAAAAAGTATATTATTCCCTTCGTTGCGACAACGTTGATGTTTAGCGCAACAACCTTCGCCAAGGATGTCGATCAAGGAACGCTAACCATTAGAGGAGAAGTTGTTGATACAACGTGTTACTTTGTTAATGGTGATTCGACAACAGATATCGTTGTCGAAGATGTTGTAACCAGTGCAATGAATCAACTTATCAATAATGAAATCTATACTTTAAAAACCGGTTCAACCTCTCATGACTTAGAAATTCAGTGTGACGGCAATACAGCCCCAAGTATCGAAGTGCTAGCATCAGAGTTTGATGCTAATAACTTTACGCTGAATAAAGGAACTGCTGAGAACATTGGCTTTGCCATTTTCCTCGATGATGGAACTTTGACCAGAATGAGACCGGGGTTAAAAACACCGCTGAAAGATAATGGCTCTGGTCAATATTTTCTTAATTTAAGTGCACAATATGCCCGCACAAGTGGCAATCCTGTTACAAAAGGCTCCGTAGAGTCAACCGTAACGATTAAAATCAGTGCAGATTAACGTTTTTTGCCGGTAGCTCTGCTACCGGTATTATTTACGGAGTGATTACGTGAGAATAATAACAGCATTACTGATGTCATTTTTTATTTTACCTGTTCATGCCGGTGTGGTCATCTATGGTACGCGCATTATTTATCCGGAAAAAAACAGAGAAGTTCTCGTACAGTTAATGAATCAAAGTAAAAATGCCTCTTTGATTCAGGCATGGATCGATGATGGGAACACCACTATCGCGCCAGAAAAAATTCAGGTCCCATTTATTCTCACACCGCCAGTAAGTCGTGTAGCAGGTGGTTCTGGCCAACAACTTAAAATAAGAAAAATGCCAAACAATTTGCCTCACAATAAAGAAAGTTTATTTTATCTAAATGTTCTGGATATCCCTCCAAACAACCCACAAAATGCAGGAAAAAACAAAATTAAACTTGCATTGCAAAACCGTATAAAGTTACTTTGGCGTCCAAGCGGAATAGCTCCGGTAGATAAAAAAAGCCTTTCTCAATTAAATATCAAAAAGAAAAATAACGCCATCTCAATAAACAACGAAACAGCCAACTGGATAACGGTTACAACTATCAAAGCACAAAACGTGAAAGTTAATAATGAAAGTATCTTACTGCCTCCATTTTCGAATAACGACATTACATTAAAAAATAACCACGCATCAGAATATGAACTAACGGTAGTTGATGATTACGGGAATAACATCCATAGTAAAATCGCCGCACGATAACAGGAAAAAGTCATGTTAAGGACGACACGATGGGTCGCTGCTATTATTTTTTTGTATTCTTTTCCGGGTTATGCTGAAGAAACTTTTGATACACACTTTATGATCGGCGGCATGAGAGGAGAAAAAGTTTCCGAATATCGTTTCGATAATAAACAACCTCTTCCGGGAAACTACGAACTTGATGTTTATGTAAACCACCAGTGGCGTGGGAAACAAGATATCACGATCCCAGAGTCACCAGCCAAACCATGTCTGCCTAAGGTGCTACTAACCACACTGGGGGTAAAGACCGATAATCTCAATACAGAAGATAATTGTATTTTACTGGATGAAGCGGTTCATGGTGGACAATATCAGTGGGATATCAGTGAACACCGACTAAATTTAACGATCCCACAGGCGTATATCAATGAACTTGAAAGAGGTTACGTTCCCCCGGAAAGTTGGGATCGCGGCATTGATGCTTTTTATACCTCCTATAATTTAAGTCAGTATCGCTCTTATGACAGCAATAATAACAGTAATACAGCCAGTTATGGCCGGTTCAACAGCGGATTAAATTTATTTAGTTGGCAGTTACACTCTGATGCCAGTTATAGCAAACCTGATGATATGAAAGGCAAATGGCAAAGTAATACTCTTTACCTGGAACGTGGCTGGTCGCAAATATTAAGCACAGTTCAGATAGGAGAAAATTACACATCCTCACTCATATTCGACTCTCTGCGATTTAGCGGAATACGCTTATTTCGCGATATGCAAATGCTACCTGATTCTATGCAAAGCTTTACACCTTTAGTACAAGGTGTTGCGCAAAGTAACGCCTTGATAACGGTTTCGCAAAATGGCTATACCATTTACCAAAAAGAGGTTCCCCCAGGACCATTTACTATCGCAGATTTGCAACTTTCGGGCAGCGGCTCTGATCTCGATGTCAGCATTAAGGAAGCAGATGGTAGTGTTCGTTCCTTTTTGGTGCCCTACTCTTCCGTGCCCAATATGCTGCAACCTGGTGTTTCAAATTTCGATTTTATCGCCGGACGCAGTCAGATATATGGTGTCAAGAATCAGGAGGACTTTCTCGAGGCAAATTATATATATGGCCTCAACAATCTTTTGACACTTTATGGCGGTACGATTTTATCCGATAACTATAATGCTATAACTCTGGGAAATGGTTGGAATACACCGCTGGGAGCAATCTCTTTTGATGCTACCCGATCGAGTAGTAAGTTAAATAATGATACCAGACACGAAGGTACGAGCTATCAGGTCGCCTATAATAAATATCTATTGCAAACGGCTACTCACTTTAGCGTGGCCGCCTGGCGTTATGCTTCGCAGGATTACAGGACATTCAGCGACCATCTTTACGAAAATGATAAAATAAATCATCAGAGTGATGATGACGATTTTTATGATATTGGCAGAAAAAATAGCCTTTCTGCCAATATCATGCAACCTTTATCCAATAATCTGGGAAATGTATCATTAAGTGCACTTTGGCGGAATTACTGGGGGCGAAGTGGAAATGCTAAAGATTACCAATTCAGTTATTCCAATAGCTGGCAACGCATCAGTTATACTTTCTCTGCCAGCCAATCCTATGATGAAAACGACAAAGAAGAGGAGCGTTTTAATCTGTTTATCTCCATTCCTTTCTACTGGGGGGATGATATTGCCAAAACACGTCACCAAATTAACTTATCGAATTCGACCTCATTTTCCAAAGATGGCTATTCCTCCAACAATACTGGAATTACTGGCATAGCCGGTGAACATGATCAGTTAAATTATGGTATATATGTTAATCAGCAACAACAAAATAATGATACCTCGCTTGGTACGAATTTAAGCTGGAGAACTCCCATCGCCACAATAGATGGCAGCTATAGCCATTCTAAAAACGCCTGGCAAAGTGGTGGAAGTATTAGTAGTGGATTAGTTGTCTGGCCCGGTGGTATTAATATAACTAACCAGTTATCCGATACATTTGCAATTCTGGATGCGCCTGGGTTAGAAGGCGCGCATATTAATGGACAAAAATACAACCGAACAAACAGCAAAGGCCAGGTTGTTTACGACCTGATGATACCTCATCGTGAAAACCATCTGGTACTTGATATAGCAAACAGTGAAAGTGAAACAGAATTGCAGGGCAATCGTCAAATTATTGCGCCTTACCGTGGAGCAGTTTCTTATGTGCAGTTTACAACTGACCAACGTAAGCCCTGGTATATACAGGCACTGCGTCCCGATGGTTCGCCATTAACCTTTGGCTATGACGTACTGGATCTCCAGGAAAACAATATTGGAGTCGTTGGCCAGGGTAGTCGCCTTTTTATTCGCGTAGATGAAATTCCCACTGGCATCAAAGTTGCTCTCAATGATGAACAGAACTTATTCTGTACTATTACTTTTCAACACGTTATCGATGAAAACAAAACATATATATGCCAGTAAAAGGAGTTTACTATGAAGTGGCTTTTATTAATCACCTTGAGTCTATATTCTTTTATTGTGCAAAGTGCTCCCTGTGCAGTGACCAATGTCGGTGAACAACGTGGAACATATATACTCAAGCCACTGAGTATGAAAGGTAATCTAACTGCCGAGAAAATTGAAAACCCCGGGAATATCATTGAGTGTGCAGACTTGCAAGAGACGACCAACGCCATTAAAGTTCATTTTTTAACACAGAACGCTTTAAGGTTTAAAGTCGGAAGTCGTCATTACATTATTAATTTCCCCTTTGAATCTGACGGTAAAAAAATAGAGCTTCCAGGGAAGTTATCTTATAATTTAGAAGAAATGCTATCTGCGATAAATTTCACCATTCCATATTCTATCGCATCTGTATCAGATAGTTCTGACACCGCAGATATTTTTCCAGGAACTCCTTTTCCTTTGCTGTTCGAAATTGAAGTGAGTTCATGCACAGGGAATAATACTAATTGTAATAGCGTCCGCTTTAATTTTAATTTAAATACTATTTTACAGGTAAATTTAATGACCTGTGGTTTTGAAGATCAATCCATCGACACTGGACGATTTGTACTGTCTCGTATCAATAATGAAAATTATCAGTTTCATCATATAAGATTTGACTGTATCCAGGGTGAGCAAGGTGAATTAGTTTTTGAACCCAGTGATGTTGAATATTACTTTGAGCCAGTGACGATACAGGAGTCAGGAACCAGCATATTAAAAAATGATTTAGAAAACAGTGAGGACGGTGCGGGTCAAATAGGCTTTCAACTCTCCAATGATGGTACGAATGAAATCCAGTATGGTAAAAGCAATTACTACTCTTTTCAGCATCCCCATGAAGGAAGTAATCAGATTCCTCTATTTATTCGCCCGCGTACATATGGAAACAATGTCTCAAGCGGGCAAATAATGAGCCGAGTCAAAATCGTGGTAATGTACAACTAATCTATCTCCCCCACCTTAACTTTGGGGGAGCTGCCGATTAACGTGCCGCTGGGCTAAAAAGCGCAGAATAATCCGTATTGCAGATTCGCTGTACCGCCGGGTGCTGAATCATCCGCTCAGCAAAAATAGCATGGTACTCTTCCATCACATTTTCGACGCGACCAATTTCTACGACAGTTTTATCGGCATAAAAGTCATATGCATAAAGCGTTGGGGCAACGAAGATTGCATTGTGCATCGCACCAAAAGCTTTCATCAACGCGGCATCATCAAACTCGCCGAGGATTTCTACGTTTAATCCCTGGGAGTTAAACCAGTTAAGCAATTTGCGCCCTAACATTGAACGTCGCCCAGGAATCAAAAGCCGCCGTTCTTCCAGACAAGCCGGGAACGGTTTTTCCGGTGGTGGATTTGTACACCAGAAACTCACGCCACATTCGCCAATTCTCACGGAGAACAGACCTTCCTGCTGCGTAGAATCTATCGGACAGTCGGAAATGATCATATCCAGTTTATGCTGACTTAATTGCTCCAGCAGCATTTCGTGGGTGGATTCGAAGCAGCGAAGATGAATCGGCTCGCCTTCTACCACTGCGGCGTTAAGTACGCTACTGACCAGGCGTTTAGAAAGTGCATCAGCCACGCCAACGTCAAACAATAAATTGGATTCTTTGCGATAGTTCACGATATCCAGCATTTCCTGGCTTAAGGTGAACATTTTATCGGCATAGCGATAGACCAGCTCTCCCAGCTCGCTGGGCTCGAGGCCACGTCCCTTGCGCTTAAATAATTTGCCTTGCAGGCGCTCTTCCAGCGCCCGAATCTGTCCGGTAATGGTTTGTGGTGTTAAATAAAGCGCCTCCGCTGCGCCAACCACGGAACCTTCTTTATAGACATGCCAGAAGTAATACAAGTGGTTGTAATTGATATGAGACATGCTCATTTCTCTCCCTGATAACAATGAAAAGGGAGCCGTTTATGGCTCCCCGGTAAACCGTCCTGTCAAACTGATGGACGCAAACGAACGCGTAACCAGCTGTATCCAATTACCGCCGAAGAGATAGAACCGACCAGGATACCGAGTTTCGCCCAGTTAATCAGTTCTGGATCTACGCTACCAAAGGCCAGGCTGGCAATAAAGATAGACATAGTAAAACCGATACCGCACAGGATCCCCACCGCCATAATTTGCTGATAAGTCGTTCCCTCAGGCAGATGCGCCAATTTCAAACGCAGCGCCAACCAGCAGAACAGACTAATCCCCAGCGGTTTGCCAATCAGCAAGCCAGCGATGATCCCCAATGGCAGAATGGAGGTCAAGCCATCCAGCGTGACGCCTTGCAGTGAAACGCCAGCATTAGCAAATGCAAACAGCGGTAAAATCAGATACGCCACCCACGGGTGCAACACATGCTCCAGTCGCTTCGCTGGAGAACGCCCATGCTTCTCTTTCAAAGGAATAAAGAAGCCGACAATTACCCCCGCCAGGGTTGCGTGAACCCCCGATTTCAACACCGCAGTCCACAACACCACGCCAACCAGAATATAGACGCCCGTGCGGCGTACACCACACAGATTCAATACCGCGAGTACCGCAATTGCTACAGCCGCGACACCAAGAGAGGCCATCGATAAGTCATTAGTGTAGAACAATGCGATGATAATGATGGCCCCAAGATCGTCGATAATAGCCAGAGCCATCAAAAAGATCTTCAGCGCTAACGGAACACGACTTCCCAACAGCGCCAGCACACCAAGTGCAAAGGCAATGTCAGTAGCCGCCGGGATCGCCCACCCTTCGCGGGTAATCGGATCGGCATAGTTAAAGGCCAGATAGAGCAATGCCGGCACAATCATCCCACCAATAGCGGCGATAACTGGAAATGCGGCCTGGCGTAAGCTGGCTAGCGATCCTTGCATCAGTTCACGTTTAACTTCCAAACCGACTAACAGGAAAAATACCGCCATCAGCGCGTCATTTATCCATAACAGCATGTTTTTGTTGATTTCGAGTGAACCAACCCGGAGCTGAACCGGCGTCTCCAGAAAGTCGTGATACCATCCACTGGTTGCGCCGCTATTGGCCATAATCATCGCCAGGATAGCGGCAATGATAAGAATAATGCCTCCCGAGGCATCACTGCTAAAGAATCGATGCAGATGTTTCACTTTTTATTTCTCTT
>ERZ827101.2855-NODE-2855-length-13863-cov-13.695829_pt1 | contig 13863 bp, 12 predicted proteins | sample MGYA00519869_ERZ827101 | MGnify/ENA primary metagenome ERZ827101 (study PRJEB31778, sample SAMEA3449256) | human gut metagenome | biome: human gut; feature: human-associated habitat; material: faeces | place: United Kingdom | collected 2010/2012 ...
GAGACTTCCCAACCGCTTGATTAAGAAGTCTTTTAGAGCATACAACACCCGCCGCCTGCTTGTAAACCTTATATTCCCGCACGGCGATATGTGACGGGTCGCGCTCCTCCAAAGTTTGGAACAGCAGATCCAGTGGACTTTGGTACTGTTCGTCCTCCTCCATGACCCGCGCACATTCCAGCATGAACATCAGCATTTCAAAATTCTGTTCCTCCACAGGTGCCTCATAGAGCAGATATAGCATCAGCGCAGAGTCCAGCGCGATCTCCGCCTTTTCCCAAAACGGATCGTTGGATGCACCCTTTGGCGGTGTGGTGTTTTTCACCAGATTGTCCATGAGCTTCAGCACATCCGGGTCGTCCCGAATGTAGGTGAAGGGGTTATAGCCGTCTGATTGCCGGGGATGGATGAGGTCAAATACCTTGATGTCGTATCCCTCGTCCTTCAGAAGATACCCGGTACTGCGAAGCATCTCGCCTTTCGGATCAATGATCAGATAGGAGCAGTTGACGCTCATAATGCCGGGTTTGCAGAAAAATCGCGTCTTGCCGGAGCCGCTGCCGCCCACCACAAGGATATTGAGGTTGCGCCGATGCTTGTAGCCATCCAGCCCAATGGAAACGCGCTTTGTGAGGATAACGTTTTTACCGTTTGGATCGGCATACTGCTTGTTCAGTTCACGAGCGCTGCCCCATTTGGCTGATCCGTATTCCTCGCCGGGGCGGCGGTTTTCATGATCAGCGTAGTATAAAAGAACACCGCCGCCGTAGAGCAGCAGAAACACCAGCAAAAAACGCGGCGTATACGCTGTCCATCGCAGCAGATCGGGACGCCTCACCATAGTGCTGATGCGCTCCAAGAGTGCAAAAATATTCTCTCCGGGGATATAGACGCTGGCGGCCACCATTGCGAAGTACACAACCGGAAGGCAGAGAATTGCCCACACAATGGGATGTATCTTCTTCATGGCAACGCCCTCTCACAGTATACCACATACCTTTGCCGCCCGCCGCTGGCATAAGGGTGGCAGGTGAGCAGAGTCAGCAGGTCGCGGCCTTGCTGTATCTTGATCTTATCCGCCTCGTGGGGCAGGATAATCTGGATGTCCGATACCGTATACGTCAGGGTTTCCCACAGGTTTGTGAGCTTCACGGTGTCGCCAACCTGCAAGCGGTCTATACGCCGGAAGTAATCCGCGCCGCGCCAGCCCCGGTGTCCGGCAATGACGCAGTTGGTACTATTGCCACCGATGGGCGCGGATGTGTTTCCCAACACTGCCGCGCCTGCGGCGAGGTGAGCGTCGGATGTACCCAGATAGACAGGCATAGTCAGCTCCATAGCAGGTATCTCCAACACACCGATGATCTCATCTTCGATGCCGTAGACAGTCAAGTCGGCGGCGGGCTCCTCGCAGGCTTCAAGGTCGGTGAGGTTGCACTGCTTTTCCGCGTAAAGCTGCCGGTTGTACTCCTGTAGCGCTGCCATCAGTTCGGGGTACTGCTGCTCCGGCTCGTCACGGTCAGCCAGGAACTCCTGCACAGCAGTTGCGGCGCTGCTTTTGAGTCTGTTCCCCGTGAACACCGGCCACAGCATGACGCAGGTGCCCGCCACGGCCAACAGTGCCGCCAGCACAAGGGATGTCTTACGCATGGCGCACCCTCCTTACCAAAAAGTAAGCACCACCGACTACCGCCACCACGCCAAGGCCGATGGTCAGGCCGGTAAGGTAATGCCGCATCCACGAGGATGCCACAGGTTTTTCTGCGGCGGCAGCGGTTGCCTGTTCGGGTGTGTACGGAATGCGGTGGCCTCGCACCAGCAGCCTGTGGGTGTTGACACCAAACGGCGTGCAGGTCACCAACGTTACATAGTCCTTGCCATCCTCAATTTGCAGCAGGCTCGTGTCTGTGGGCAGTACCGTATTGATGGCATCAACCTTATATGCCAGCGCCTCACCCAGCACATGGATGTAGAACATATCGTCCGCTGCAAGCTGGTCAATGTCCGAAAACAACTTGGAGTTCGCCATGCCGCTATGTGCCGACAGCACCGCATGGGTGCTGCTGCCGCCCACCGGCAGAGATGTGCCGACCACATGGCCAACTGACTTTTCCAGCGTGTCTGCATCCGTGCCGTGCTGAACGGGCAGATATACACCTATTGGGGGGATGTCTACATAGGCCATGACGCCGCCCACGGTAAGCTGCTGGGCATACGCCAAGGGAGGGGCAGAAGCCCCTCCCTCGGTAATGGCCGCGCCGGACAGCATGGCGTTGTACTGCTGCGCTGCTTGCCGCTGTTGTTCTAATTCGTCAGCGTTGCTGTCCTCGATGGCGGTGGTGTAGGCGGTCTCAATGTCAGAGTGGTATTTACTGTTGATGATCGTGCTGACCAATGGATAGGCCAGCAAAACTCCCGCCACAGCAAACAGCACGAAAGAAATAAGTATCCATTTATGTCTCAAAAAATACCTCCCCTTCAATTTTGATTTTTCTTATAGCTACTACGTTCGGGCATAAAACAGTCCGACTGCAATTTTGCAGTCGGACTGTTCATGATTATTCAGTTGTCTTTTTCAAGCAGCCAATCCACAAGATTTTTCACGCGGATGCCGTTGTAATTGCCAACTGTCAGATGGTCGGCAGTCAGGATGATTTTTTCGTAATTGTCGCGGATCAGTGTCAGTGGACGCATTTCACGTTCGAAGGTCTCCTGCGCCGTCATATCCGCCGTTACCTGATAATAGGTGTACTCACCCTGCTTTTCTGCAACAAAATCGACCTCCGTGTTGCCCAGCTTACCGATCATCACCTTATAGCCCCGGCGCAGCAGTTCAAAATAGACCACGTTTTCAAGAGAAAAACCGAGGTCATAATTTCTGCGCGGCAGAATGTGATTTCGCAAACCGAGATCTACGACATAGAACTTCTTGTTGATCTTCAGAAGCTGCTTGCCCACAATGTCAAAGCGCTCTGCGGGATAGAAGATAAAGGACTCTGTCAGGGCATCCACATAATCATCCACCGTATTGGGCGACACCTTTCTGCCGGAAGAAATCAGATAGTCTGTGATGCTACGAACAGAAACCGGGCTGCCCACCACGCTGGCGAGGTACTTTGCAATGGATTTCAGCAGCGCAATATCTGTTACCTTCCGCTTGGATGGCTCACTCTCCTTGCGGGCTTGCCGGTCTTCGATGTCCTTCACAATGACCGTGTTGTAGATGCCCTCTAAGTAGGTCTCCACTTTTTCCGTGGTGCGATCCATCCTGGCAACATAGGGCAGTCCGCCGCATTGCAGGTACTCCGCAAAACCGCGGTCAGCGTCCAACTCTGTGATCGTCAAGAACTCTTTCAGCGAAAGCGGGAGCATCTTAATCTCCACATAGCGGCCTGTCAAAAGCGTTGCAAGATCGCCTGAGAGCATATACGCATTGGAGCCTGTGATGTAGATGTCCACATCTGGTTTGACATACAGACTGTCCACGACCTTTTCAAAGTCCGCAACCTTCTGGATCTCGTCCAGAAAGATGTAGGTCGTTCTCCCGGCCACCAAGCGTTCTTTCAGATAGGCGTACAGCTTTTTGTAGTCCAGCAGTTCCTCGTATTCCAGTTCCTCGAAGTTCACCGATACGATCTGCGCGTCTGTGACGCCGTTTACCCTCAGCCAATCCTGATACTGCGCCAGCAGCGTGGACTTTCCGCAGCGGCGAATGCCGGTCACAACTTTGATGACCTGCTCGTCCTTCCAGCCGACCAGTTCAGCAAGATATTCTTTTCGTTCTACCAAGGGAGCCACCTCCTAAAAAGAAGTATTCTCATTATAGAACGAAATATGCCATCCGTCAACTAAATATTCCGAAACTGGAATAAATTTTCTTATTCATAAAAATTTATTCCGAAAATGCGCTTTTGTTTTTCTGCTTCACTGCTCGTCCTTGTGCTTGCGGCTGCGGATCACGATAAACGCCGCTGCGCCCAGCAGCAGAACGCCGCCCACCGTATACATCCAAACGCCGTAGCCGCCCGTCTTGGGCAGATCGAAGCCGGGGTTGTTGACCACAGTTAGGGGCACAATGGCGTTGCCATCCGTCATGGTGACATCCTTGCCGTTGACGGTGGCAGAGGCGGTCAGCAACTTCGCGCCGCACTTCTCGCACTGGCCGCTCTCAGCGGTCTTGATAACGATCTTGACCGCCTCCCTCAGCAGCACATAGCCCTTGTCGGTGGCAATTTCGGTCAGGGAATAGGCATCGTCCTCCAGCCCCTTGACCACGATGTGTCCCTGTGCATTGGGAACAAAAGTGGTGGCGTCGGCTTTCTTTGCGGCAAAGCCCTTGGCATAATACACGCCATCCTTCTGCTCAGCAACCACGAATACATCATCGGTGTCGTTGTGCAGACGGAACTTCACGTTCCGCAGGTTGCCGCCGTTGTCGGAAAACTGCTTGAGAACGTCAATGCCGTAGGTGTAGACATGGCAGCAGTCCTTGAGCGTGTCAAAGTAAGTGGTGTTGGTGCGCTTCCAAGTCAGCACGACCTCGTTGGGGTTGTCAGTATCGCCCATCTTGGCGTCGGCGGTCAGGGTGGCAGCGTAGGAGATACGCATGGTGCAGTCGCTGTAGCCACGCTTCACGCTGTCGGCATATACGGTGGCCGCCTCGTTGATCTCCGCCAGACCGGTATCGGTCATGCGGATGGTCATGGTGTTGGCGGTATCATCGTAACCCACGGTAAATTTGCCGGAGTTCTCCGCCCAAGTGGCGATCTTGTCGGTGCAGTCAGCGTCCTTGAAGAACTCAATGACCACATCGTTCTTGTTGTACTTGATGCCCTTGCTCAGCGTATCCACATAGGTGTACTCGCTCAAAGCCGACGCCTTGGAGGTGATGGTGGGCAGGGTGCTGATGATCTGATAATCCACCGTGTCGCCCGCGGAGGCGGTGGCAGTGTGAGCGTACCCATCGGTGATGTCGGTCAGGCTGCCGGTATTCTTGCCGGTGGAGTTCTTTGCTTCACGCACGGTCTTTTCGAGGTCAGGATTTCCGGTCTGATTCTTGGGGTAAACGGTCACATCGTAATTCCACGCCGCGCCATCAATGGTGGTCATGGGCAGGGACACGAAGAAGGGATTGCAGGTGGAGGTCACGTTTTCAGGGACGCGGGTTTCCACCACCAGATAAAGCCCCTGCTCCAACTGATCAGCAGAGGCGTGGCCGGTGGCGTCCGTTTCGGGCATAGCCACGCCGCCGCTCTTCACGGCGGCTTCCAGAGAGTTCTTGGCAGTGGTGGCATTGGCAGTCAGCGCGGTGGACAGCTTGTTGTTCAGCATATCGCTGGTGAAGTAGTTGACGCCGCCCTCAGTCTTGTGAGCGTCTGCGTTGGTCAGGCCGATAGCGGACAGCACGGCATTGGAGCGTTCAGAGCTGTCAAAGCCATACAGCACACCCACCTGCCGCTGACCATCCACCAATTCATTGTTCATAGTGATATCGGTAACACGGAGGTAGGTGAACTCCACGCCTTGGATGGCGTACTTTGCCAGCTTGTCCACAACGGCGGCATCATGTAGGCCGGTAGAAGCGTAGGACTCAGCATCCCACGCGCCGTCGCTGTTGGCCGTGGTGATATCGTATTTGTAGATGCTCAGGGACGTTTTTTTGCTGGTGTCAATGGTCGGCTCGGCAAATGCCGTGGTGATGAGGCTCAGAGCCATGATAGCGGCCATGAGCATGGCCAATACGCGATGGATCTTTTTCATTTGGTGTTCTCCTTCATTTCGATTTTTTTGCAAAAATAAACACCCGCCATGAGAGCGAGTGCTGCAAACAGGAAATAGGTTGTAAATCCCGTGCCGCCCGTGAAGGGCAGCACGAAGCCTGCATTGTTACAGGCAGTGATGGTAACATCTCGGTTGCTGCTGTCCAGCGTTCCCGTGAACAGCGGCTCGGTCAGTAGCGTATACCCTGCTGGGGCTTTGGTCTCCGTCACACGGTACTGCACACCGGTTTTAAGATTCTCCCACTTGGCGACGCCTGTACTGTCGGTGGTGATTTTGCCCACCTCCGTCCACGTCTGACCGTCTGTGGAAGTTTCCAGCAGCAGCTCCGCACCGGTGAGCGGGCTGCCCGTCACGTCTACCTTACGGACGGTGATGCTGCCCTTCTCCTCCACAATGTTGACCTTAAAATGAATATACGCCCACACGGGGTCGGGCAGTGAGGTCAGCGCGGCGCAAGCCTGATAATTGCTGCCATTGCTGGGCTCCAGCAGCACAGCCTCCGTGCCCTCCACATCCAGCGAGTAGCCGTAGTCGCTGCTGATATAGCCGTTCAGCTGCGCCGCTGCGTCCTTTGTGGCTGTCACGGTCAGCGTGTTCCAGCTCTGATTGACCGTCACGCCGCTGATATTAGTGCTGAAGTAGTACTGCGGCAGCACACCGTTGGTATCGGTGGCCGTCCCGGTGTACTGACTGCCGTCCCACGTCAGCGTAATGGCGTTGGCGTCCGAAAGCTGGTTGCGGTACTTCACCGCAAAGCTGGGGATCTTGCCGTGGTTCATAATGCGGTCAATAATGATGTTGTACGCCACCGCCACGTCGTCGCCCGCATAATGGAACAGGTTGGCGCAGGTGGTATCATACAGCGTGTAGGGATACACCGGGCTGCGGTAGCCGCACACGAATTCCCACACTACCGCCTGCGTCGCCAACTGCGCGCAGTCCGGGTGCATATTGAAGCCGTAATTGCCGCCGTAGCCGTAGGCCATGGCCAGCGTCACGGCATACCGCTGATTCCACGTCAGGTCGCTCCACGATGTGGAGGAATACTGCAAATCACCGCTGGCGGAGCGCACCTCCGGCTCCATGCAGTAGGCCGGAACAGTTTCCCCGGTGTCGTTCCGGGTGAAGTACTTGAGTTTGTTGCTGGTGTACGGCCCCCACTGGGACACGGGCGTTTTGTCCTCATGGTAACGGTACTCGTTGCCGCTGCTGACGATGCCCGTGACCGTGGCTGCGTGGGCGGTCACAACGGACAGCCCCATGATTGCTACTAAAAGACATACCAGCGTCAACAGCTTAGGAATTGTTTTCTTCATGTTCGTCCTTTCTCCCAACGCAAAAGGCCGGCAGCATACGCTGTCGGCCTTTTGGTCGGGTATTCAGTTGGTTTATCCGTACAGCACCACCACGATGTATTCGTCCGATGCCGCGTCGTAGCGGACGGTGCAGTTGAACCGCGCATACGTGCTGACCGTTTCCGCGCCGTCCATGGCGGCGAGGCAGGCGAAGGTGGCATCTACATTGCCACGCACCGTGGCGGTCAGTGCCGCCTGTCCACCGTTCTCCGCCAGCCATGCCACGCTGTCCGCCGTGCCGGGGAAGTAGCTGGAGTCGGCGGCGGTCATGCTGGTGTCGATGGTCACGCCGTACTGCGCTCTTGCGTACTCGTTGCCCGCTTGAATAGCCTCCGCGATGGAGTAGATGTTCCCGCTGGCGGCAGGCTTAGGCGCAGGGACAGGTTCGGGCACAGGCGCAGGTTGTTCCCCCTGTTTCTCTGCCGGGGTAGGTGCAGGTGTAGGCGTAGGAGCAGGTTTATCCTCCGGCACAGGCACGGGTGTCGCCGCCTGTCCAGGGGTAGTGGGCGGTGCCGTTTCAGCGGTTGTAGGCTGCTTTTCTGCGGCGTTATCCGCATTCTCTGACGTCTCCGCCCGCTCGACAGGCCGTGGTGCGTCCGCACTGTCCTCGGTTTTGCTGTTTTCCTCCACCGTCTGCGATGGCAGTAACGCGGTCACCACTTCTGCCGTATCATCGGCTTCCTGCGCCGAGGTCAGTTCTGTCTTTGCGGAAATCGGTGTCTGTGTCTTGCCCGATGCTTGCGCTGCACAGCCCGCCATGATCGCCATGCAAAGGATCAGAGCCACGCAGAAAATCGTTCGTTTCATGGTAACATCATCCCTTCGTTTTAAGATACCCCCATTATGTGGTCATAAATATCTGCTGTCAAATTTTTGCTCATCGCTCTACGCTCTGCTCCTGTTTCTTTTCCTGCTGCGGCGGCATAAGGCCGCGCTGGATGGCGGCACGCTGCGCGGAGAAGGTCTGCTGAAAATCAGCAATAACACCCATTCTGTCACGTGCTTCCAATCCATCAAACATTTCCACAAGCCCAACGGGCTTGGGCTTTTCGCAGGGAACGCCATAGCTGCGGCAGAGCATATAGCTGACGCTATCCGCGCCCAACGCACAGGACTCACGGCTGTAATAGGGGAAGTTCCCATGATCATGAATACCCGCATGGACGATCTCGCGGCTCAAGGCGCGAAACGCCGCGCTGTCTGGGATATACCCGCTGACGATGATCTGCTGTTGGCTGGGGTCATACAGTGCGTCCTGCCCACGGGCGTCACCGGTCACAACGGGGACGGGCGACACCGTCAGAAGCTGGTACAGTGCCTTGCTCATGGCATCGCTGCCGTCTGTCAACTGACTCTTTGCCGGCTGTCCGCGCCCGGCGGTCTGGGAGATGTCGAACACACGCCCCACCTTGTAGCCGCGGTACTGTCGCCCGTCCCTGACATAGGTATCGCCCACGCGGATCTTCATGCCCACCTCCTCCCGCATGACATTGCGGTTCAGACCGTTCCAACCCTTCACACTGTTGAACACCGTCACCTCGGGGTTCTGCTCCATCGCCAGCAGCACATTGGACGCGCTGAAACGCGGGTTGTCCGCCTGTACATCCAAATAGTGCAGGAATGCGCCGGTACTCTCCGTCACACGCAGTGCGGCGGCGTCATTCATCTCGTTAAGGCTATCGCGCTCATCTGCCTTCCGCTGCTTCCACTCCTCGGTCTGCTGCTCCTTCTGCCGGATCAATTCACTCAAATTTGCCATAATAATCTCCTATCTCTGTTCATGCTCCGGCGCGGCAATGGTTCTTGCCTGCCGCGCCATCTGTTCGGATACCTTCTTCAGCTCCAGCATTTTCGCCCGCACGGATGGCTTATCCATCTCGGTAGACGTTCTGGCACCATTCCCGCGCTCTCTGAAGCTGTTCTCTGACCGAACGCGGGGGTTCGCTTTTTTTGCGGTGTCATCCTCCCGTACCGGCGCAGGATAGCCCATCCGTTCAAAGATGCGGTTGATCTGTCGGGCGTCCTTGGCTTTCGCCATGATCTCCACTGTGCCGGTTTTCTCCACCCGATTGATAATGGGATAGAACAAAACACCGTACCGCTTGCTCTCCATTTGGAAGCCCCGCAGATCCTCCTGCTTGACGGAGAATATGGCCAACTCCTCGCCGTCCTGGATCAGCCGCTTTAGTCCCGTCTTACCGGACAACTTAGGGTTGTCCTTGGCTACTGCCATCAGCAGAGCCGCCAGATTCTTTGCGCCCAGCCCCGCCAGCTTAACAGCACTCTCCGTGATCTGGATGCTCTCCCGCACCACCATATCGGCGGTTTCACCGTTGGTACTCATGCTTTCGCGCCTCCTTTTTCATTTCTTCCCGCCGTTCCGCCTCGGCTTGCTGCACCTGCTGGGATACCAAAGGCACATCCTCCAGTATCCTGCGGCACAGAGCAAGTTCCCTTCGCTTTTCCCGCAGGGCGGTGGTCTGGCGGTCGATCTCTGCACTGCACTGTGTTTTGTACGCCTCATCTTCTGCATCTCTCCTTTCCCGATATAGTGGTTTTCTCTGCTGCTCACCGTCGTATATCTCCCGCTGGAGGACGGTGATCCGCTGCTCCAAATCCTCCGCCGTGGTCAGGCCGTTCGCCCACAGATACCGAAACTGCCGGTCATACCGCTGTAAGCGGATGACCTCATGCCGCATGGAAAAAGGGACGCGCCGGAAGTTCTTCTTCCGATGCGTCCCTCGCAGCAGGTACAGGTATCTGAGATAGAGTGCCTGAAACCCTTTTATCTTCCTTTGTGTCCCTATGGGACGCCTGCCTTTGATGCGATACCGTCTGCCCGCCGTATGCGTAAAGGTGTGTGTCGTCAGTGTGCCGCCTTCGCGCTGGGCGGTCAGCCGTCTGCGGATGTCCTGTTCTGTGTAGCCCTCACCCAAGCTATCCAGCCGGATCGCCCGCTTACCGCCCGGCGGCAGCACGGTCACATATTTACGGCTGGGGGCGTTCCGCACCACATACCCCTCCTGCCGCAGGAGCAACAGAAACGTCTCGTATGTATACGCCTCTCCGATGAATCGGTCAATATCGCCGCGAATGATACTGCGGATGGTGGGCTTGCCGGTGTTCTCCGCTTTCCATTCGGCGTAGTGTTTCCCCTTGCCCTGCGGCGTGATAGTGGATAGGTCGTTTTCCCGGCACAGGATGTCGGATGTGCTTCGCACCTCAAAATAGTAGCTGCCGGGGCTGCTGTGGTATTTTTTGCCGTCCACAAAGGACACGGAGTTCACCACCACATGATTGTGCAGGTGCGCCTTATCCAGGTGCGTGCCGACGACCACCTCGTAGCGCTCGCCAAACAGGCGCCGGGCAAACGCCACGCCGATGGCGTGAGCCTGCTCCGGCGTCACCTCACCGGGCGCAAAGGATTGGATGAAGTGATACCCCACCACGCCGCCCTTTTTACCGAAACGGCTCTTTGTCGCCTGCATCTCTGTATAAGCGGTCTCACAACTATCGCAGTTGATGGCGGACGTAAAGAAATACTGTTCCGTTTTCTCTGGATTTTCGGCATAAGTAATACCCGTATCCAGTGTAGTCTTTTCTCCGTTGACAGCATAGTTTACCCGCTTATCCAGTCGGTCACGGATGGCGATGATCTTCGTGATGGCCATTCTTAGAGGGCTTTCACCGCCTGCCAGAGCATTCCCTGCATCGCCTTGATCTGCGCTATATCCTCCATGCGGACAAAGCCGCTGGCATTGGCGACCTTGGCAATTTGGTTGATGTTCACGGCCATACCGGACATCTGGCGCAGCAGCTCCGTCAGCTCGCCGGGCGGACGGGGACGTAGTTCCGCGCCCACAATAAGCCTGCGGATCACCGGCTCCATTTTCAGGCCGGTATCTATGGAGAGCTGCTTCAAATGTGCGTACTCTGTGCTGTCCAGCCGCAGAGAGACGCGCTTTGCAATTTCTCTCATGTGTTCTGCTCCTTCCGTTTTTTAATGGGGTTTTAGGGGGCTTTGCCCCTTAACAAGCGCGTTTTGCTGTCAAAATGCTATGCTTGCCAGGACAGCGGCGCTCTGCGCCGCGTCCTGCAATACCTGCCGAAGAAAGAAATCAGCGGGCTTCGCCGCGCTGCGCGTCACGCCGATACCTCAGCAGATCATTGTAGTCTTTTCCCCGCACCGGTGGTCTGTCAATGACCTCATATCTTCTCAGTAGCTCTCGCAGCAATGCCGCCGCCATCCGTCCCGGCGCATCGTTGTCCATGCACAACACAACGCGGGAGATATGTGGCGCAGTCTTTAGGTACTGCGAAAGAGGTGGCGGCAAGCCCCGCCCCTTCTCTGTGGAGATACCTCCCAGCGACAGCGTGTTTGCCTTGCGCCAGTCCTGCCCCTGCTGCTTCAGCAGCGTCAGGTAGGAAAGGGCATCAATGGCGCTTTCAAAAACGCACAGGGTAGGGCTGTCCCCCGGTGTCATCGGCACTGCGAAGGAATACCGCTTGTCGCTGCCGGCCACCTCGCCCACAAAACGCTTGTCCTGCAGCGTCCCCCGCTGCATGGCATAGGCCGGTCTGTCACCGGCAAAGCCTACGAACACGCAGTTGTGATGCTGTGCCGATTCATAGAGCAGGCCGTGTTTGATGCAGTAGTTGATGATCTCCGGGTCGATACCGCGCCCACGCAAGTATGAAAAAACACGCCGGTTGTCGGCGTGTCTGGGCGGCAGGGAAAATGATTTTGGCGGGCGGGCTTTCCGGCGCGGCGGTTCTGCCAAAGGTACGCCGCCAGCGCTCAGGACGCGCTGCACAGCATCCGGCAGCGACAGCTTCCGCACAGTGGTCAGATAGTCCAGCGCACTGCTGCCGCCAACACCCCGTGACCACCAGTACCATTCCCCGTTGGAGATCTTCAGGCTGTCATGGCTTTTGGTTGCATAAGCATTACCGCCCACGCTGACCAGTTCATCCGGTTCACAGCACCGCAGATAGGTCAGCAGATCCATCTCACGGGCGCGGGCTAACTGCTCTGGCGGGATAAACGGCATAGGACATCACCTCCTTTTTCCGTGGTCATCTCCTGTTTTGCGTCTGTTGAAATAGGCAGAGCTAAAGACAGCGGGCTGCAATATAGCCCACTGCCTTTAGCTGTTTGGCTGCTTTGATATTAAATGCTGGCCGCAGTCAAGGCATTATCGCCTGCCTTAAAATTGCATTGCTTCGCTATCCTCCAGACCGTGCTGGAAGAACATGATATAGTAGATGGGGATATAGATGATTTTCCCCTTCGTAGAGACTGTTCGCTCATTGGCCACAACAAAGGCTTTCTGAATATGATAGTCTTCATTCTTCACGAAGTTATTCAGCGCACTGTGGATGGTATAGTCCTTACCGGACTTTACTTCAATGGGGACGGCGGATAAGGTGGCATAATCGTCGATGAGGAAATCTACTTCACCTTTATGGCGATTATCATAATAGAACAGTTCGTAGCCATGCGCGATAAGCTCGCTGGCTACGACGCTTTCATAGACGGAGCCGAGATTGATGCTGGCTTCATCGTCCAGCACAGCTCGGATGTTATTGCCATAAAGGATGCCGGTCAGGACGCCCACATCATTCAGGTATAGCTTCAGCAGGTTTTTCCCTGTGGACTCGACCAGAGGGAATACTGGGTTAGAGATAGCCTGAACATTGAGGGCAATGCCTGCACTGATCAGATACTCGAACTCGTCTTGATAATCTGCGAAGGTCTTCCCCTTCTTATCTTCTATGCTCTGTGCTACGACACGTTTTTTCTTATTCTCCATGTTGGAGGGAATCAGGTCATAGATACGGCGGATCTTCAGCTTGCGCTCCTCGTCATGCTTGGATGCGTCGGCGGCATAGTAATCATGAATCTCCTGTTGAATCTCACGGACGAACTGAATGTTGTGATTTTCCAGATAGGAATTGACCGCATCCGGCAGACCGCCGACCAACAGATACTTTCGGAAGTAGTCCATCATCTTATTGTGGGTCGGCTCGTCTAGGGCTTCCAGTCGTTCAAACTTCTTCCGCATGGCAGACACGGCAAACTCGTTCAGCCCGTTGGCATAGAGGAATTCCTCGAAGTCCAGAGGGAACATCCGAACTTTACGGATGCTTCCCATGGGGATCGATGTTGTCTGCGACAGAGTCACCCCCAACAGGGAGCCGCTGGCAATATAAGTGAATCGATCATCTTGGGACAGAAACTTCAGCAGCGTCAGCAGATGAGGATATGCCTGGATCTCGTCGATAAAAATCAGGGTGTTGTCTTTCTGCTTCATCTTGCTGCCTTCCAGCATACTGACTTGTAGGTAGAAGTCCTCGACGGTTTTCGTTTCGGCAAATAACCGTGGGCCGATGGAGTCCTCCACCATGTTGATCTCGATGAAGTTTTCAAACAGTTTGTGTCCTACATGTCGGATGATATAGGTTTTTCCGACCTGACGCGCACCGTCTATCAGAAGGATTTTCTTTGAATCGCTTTGCAGATGATCTTCGATAAGAGATTCGATTTTCCGAAACAGCATCATCGTCCCTCCTTGTGCTGACTTTTCAACCGTAGTATACACCGCAAAGAGCAACTTTTCAATATAATTGTGTCGAAGCTGTTGGCACTTTTCAAAGACACAGATGATGAGGATGTAGTAGTCAAGAAAAGTAGACACGAAAAATATTTATTTTTGATTTGCTTTTT
>ERZ827101.2865-NODE-2865-length-13823-cov-2.258498_pt1 | contig 13823 bp, 13 predicted proteins | sample MGYA00519869_ERZ827101 | MGnify/ENA primary metagenome ERZ827101 (study PRJEB31778, sample SAMEA3449256) | human gut metagenome | biome: human gut; feature: human-associated habitat; material: faeces | place: United Kingdom | collected 2010/2012 ...
CGTGTGCAGGACATCTCCTCCGTCGCGGCGAAAATCCACGAGCTCGTGCCCGAATCGCATGTCGGCATAGCCCACGGCAAGATGGGGGAGAAACAGCTTGACGGTGTGATCCGCGACTTCTGGCATCGCGACATCGACGTGCTGGTATGCACCACCATCATCGAAACCGGCCTTGATATCTCCAACGCCAACACGCTGATCGTCGACCATGCCGACCGCTTCGGCTTGAGCCAATTGCATCAGCTGCGTGGCCGCGTCGGTCGTGGACGTGAGCGCGCGTATGCGTACTTCCTGTACGATCCGACCAAGCCGATGACCCAGCAATCGCATGACAGGCTCGCCACCATCGCGCAGAACACCGCGCTCGGCTCTGGCTTCGACGTAGCCATGAAGGATCTCGAATTGCGCGGCACCGGCAATTTGCTGGGCGATGAGCAGAGCGGCCATATCGAAGGCGTCGGCTTCGACCTGTACGTGCGTATGGTGTCCGAAGCGGTCGAACAGTACAAGGAGCCGGAACGCAAGGAATCGGTTGCCGTCACCATCGACCTGCCGATCGAGGCGTCCATTCCCGTCGACTACATCGATTCGGACAAACTGCGATTGGAAGCGTACCAGAAACTCGCCTCCGCACGCACCGAAGACGATCTCGACGAGCTGCGCGACGAACTCACCGACCGTTACGGCAAGCCGCCCGTCGATTTCGAGGCGCTGTTCGACGTGGCGCGGTTGCGGTTCAAGGCGCGTAAGCTCGGCATTTCCGAGATCATCGCGCAAGGACGCAACGTGCGCGTGTCGAAGTTCGAGCCGCGTGAATCCGTGCAGATGCGCATGGCCAGAATCTACAAAGGCATCCAGTACCGGCCGTTGACCAAGACGTATCTGGTACCGGCTCCATTCGCAGGCTCGCTTGGTTCCAAGCCGATGAGCTCGGACGAAGTGGTCGGATGGACCAGTCAATTGCTTGACGATCTGGACTGGAAACCGACACCGCGTCAATGACAATGGGATGCAAAAAAGAGTGTGAGCGTTCACATGGAACATGCGGGCAAAGTTTGGCATACGTCCATAAATCGCACTATTCTTGGCATTGTCATCACAACCTAACGTTTATAAGGAGTAGTTGTGGCAGTAATTGAAAGCGTTTACGCGCGTCAGATTCTCGATTCCCGCGGCAACCCGACCGTCGAGGTCGTTCTTGACACCGATGACGGTGCTCAGGGCCTGGGCCTCGTTCCGTCCGGTGCTTCCACCGGTGAAGCCGAGGCTTGGGAGCGTCGCGATGGCGACAAGTCCGTTTACCAGGGCAAGGGCGTGCTCAACGCCGTCAAGGCCGTGAACGAGGAGATCGCTCCGAAGGTCATCGGCATGGACGCTTCCGATCAGCGCGCTCTCGATGAGACCATGATCGAGCTGGACGGCACCCCCAACAAGAGCCGTCTGGGCGCCAACGCCATCCTCGGCGTGTCCCTGGCCGCTCTGTACGCTTCCGCCGAGTCCGCGGATCAGCCGCTGTACCGCTACATCGGCGGCACCAACGGCCACATCCTGCCGGTCCCGAACATGAACATCATGAACGGTGGCGCCCACGCTGACTTCGCCACCGACATCCAGGAGTACATGATCTCCCCGTACGGCTTCAACACCTACAGCGAGGCTCTGCAGGCTGGCGTCGAGGTCTACCACACCCTGAAGAACGTCCTGAAGAAGCAGGGCCTGAACACCGGCCTCGGCGACGAGGGCGGCTTCGCTCCGAAGATGAAGTCCAACAAGGACTCCCTGAACTACATCATGGACGCCATCTCCGCCGCCGGCTACGAGCCTGGCAAGCAGATCGGCATCTGCCTGGATGTCGCCTCCTCCGAGTTCTACAACAAGGAGACCGGCAAGTACCACTTCGAAGGCGACGACCGTGAGGCCGGCTACATGCTCGACTTCTACGAGAACCTCATCAACGAGTACCCGATCGTCTCCATCGAGGATCCGTTCCAGGAAGAAGGCTGGGACGACTGGGCGGCCATCACCGCCAAGCTCGGCGATCGCCTGCAGTTCGTCGGCGACGACCTGCTGGTCACCAACCCGGCACGTCTGGCCAAGGGCATCAAGCTCGGCGCCGCCAACTCCCTGCTGGTCAAGCTCAACCAGATCGGCACCGTCACCGAGACCCTCGACGCCATCGAGCTGGCCACCAAGAACGGCTTCACCTCCATGGTTTCCCACCGTTCCGGCGAGACCCCGGACACCACCATCTCCGACCTGGCTGTGGCAAAGAACACCGGCCAGATCAAGACCGGTGCCCCGGCTCGTGGCGAGCGTATCGCCAAGTACAACCGCCTGCTCGAGATTGAGGAGGAGCTCGGCTCCACCGCTCAGTACGCCGGCTACAGCGCTTTCAAGGCCTGCAAGAAGTACATCGCTGAGTGAGCGTAGCCAGCGCATCATGAATGCGTTGACATAGAAATACCCGTCGTGTTCCAAGTCGAACGCGACGGGTATTTTCGTTGCTATGAGTTCGAAGGCACGAAAAAAACCATCACAACGCGGCGGCGCCGGCCCGGTCGCGTTCTTCGTGGCATTGTTCATCGTGGCTTTGGGAACCATCCAGTTGGCATCGACATTCCATACCTATGCGTTGAATCTGGCAGAGCTTAACGGACTGAAAAAACAGGAAGCGGCGTTGGTCGCGCAGAAACGCGAGCTGGAGAACGATATCGCAAGATGGGATGACAAGGCGTATGTCACCGCCCAGGCCAGGGATCGTTTGGGATTCGTCTTCCCCGGCGAACAGGCGATTCGTGTCGAGCATCCCGAAGCGGTGACCGGCAAGAGCGAGCCGAAAAAAGGGACGACATACGACGAATCACCGAAAACCGCCCTGCCGTGGTATAAGGAACTTGCATATTCCTTCAAGCAGGCGGATCGGTCGGATCCCGTGAAGGCCGACTCGACGAAACAGTCGCAGCATGCCGGCGAAGAAGACAAACAGGACAGTCAACAACAGACTGGCCAATCGCAACAGGACGGTCAGCAGCCGTCGGAAGACGGACAGGAGTGACATGGACATGACGATTATCGAACAGGCCAAGGGTTTGGCGGACAAAGTGCTTGCCCAACCCGCCACCGAACATGATATCGCCGTGGTGGAGCGTCAGCTTGGACGTTACCCGCGCGGCATGGTCGCCGTCGGAGCCCGTTGCGTATGCGGCCGGCCTTTGGCTGTGGTCACCCGGCCGTTGCTTCCAGGCGGTGTCCCGTTCCCGACGACCTGCTATCTGACCGGGCCCGAAGCGGTGAAGGCCATCTCCCACATCGAAGCCGAAGGCAAGATGAAGGAATACAACGATATGCTGGCCGAAAACGAGGATCTGCGTGCCGGATACGAACGTGCCCACGAACTGTACCTCGCGTTCCGCCATGAAATCGCTTTGGCCTTGGAAGACAGCGAGGAACACATCGAAGGCACCAGTGCCGGCGGCATGCCGGTGCGTGTCAAATGCCTGCACGCGTTGTTGGCCCAGACGCTGGTGATGGGTGAGGGCGCCAACCCCATCGGTGATATGGCCCTGTCCGCCATCAAACATGAGTTCGATCCGGCCGTATGCCGTTGCGCAGTGGAAAACGAAGAGTAGAAGGTGGGAGTAATGAAGTCGGTAACCGTTGCCGGTATTGATTGCGGCACGAATTCGATTCGTCTGAAAGTCTCGCGTGTGAGCGAGGACGGTGTGGAAGACATCGTTCCGCGCATCCTGCGGGTGATTCGTCTCGGTCAGGACGTGGACAAAACCCATCGCTTCGCCGACGAGGCGTTGGCGCGCGCCTATGAGGCCGCCCGAGAATTCGCCGGCGTGCTTGCCGAACATCCCGTGGACGGCATCCGCTTCGTGGCCACATCGGCCACCCGTGATGCCGAGAACCGTGAGGAATTCGAAGACAACATCGAGAAGATCTTGGGCGTGCGTCCCGAAGTCATTCCAGGCACGGAGGAAGCGGATTTAAGCTTCCTTGGTGCCACCAGCATCGTCCATCGCGAGGTCGAGGCCCCCTATCTGGTGGTCGATTTGGGCGGAGGTTCCACCGAACTGGTGCTGGGAGGCGACGGCGTCACCCATCCGAGCACGCAGGTGCAGGCCGCGTTCTCCATGAATATCGGGTCTGTCCGTATGACGGAGCGTCATCTGAAAAACGACCCGCCGACCGAGGGGCAGATCGCCGAGGCGGTCGCGGATATCGACGCGCATATCGACGAGGCGTTCAAGATCGTTCCCGCCGGCAAGACCCACACCATCATCGGCGTGTCCGGAACGGTCACCACCATGACCGCATTGGCTATGGGATTGACGGAATACGACCACACCGCCGTGGACGGCGCACGCTGCACGCTGGAAGATGCCTATGCCGTTGACGACCGGTTCCTGCACATGCCTCGTGAGGAGCGTCTGACCTACAAGACCATTCATCCCGGACGCGTCGATGTGGTCGGCGGCGGCGCATTGGTGTGGAACCGTGTGCTTGCCAAGGTGTCTGAAGCCGCATATGAGGATCATGGCCAGCGCATCGACTCCTTCATGGCCAGCGAGCATGGTCTGTTGGACGGCATCGTGCTGGATTACGGCAAGAGATTGCTTGCTGCGCGCTGACGTGGCATAATAGCTTGGCGTCGGCTTTTTCTTCTGGCCGGCGCAAAGCCTCCATGGCGAAATCGGTATACGCAGTCGACTTAAAATCGACCTCTTCGGATTGCGGGTTCGAGTCCCGCTGGAGGCACTTTTTCAAACCGCCAGAGATGGCGGTTTTCCTTTATTCTCCAACGGTTTTGGCATCATCGCGATTCACTGCGATTCAACCCTTTTCCACGGTGGGTTATGGAAAAATGTGGGCAATGTGTAGGCAAAATGTGGCATATCGTTCCCGAAACATTCCGTAGGTACACTGTCGGACATTACAAACCGTATGACACCGACTGAAACGGATGACGCATGACTTCGAAAGACATCAAGCCTGTAATCGAACAGCCCGCCACTGAAATCCCCCTGATGCTTGCGCAGGTGATTATCGTTGCCGGCGTGCTCGCTATCGGCGAAATCGCATGTTCTCCGCTGTACTTTACCTTGATGGACCATTCGTTGGCACTCGTTCCGTGGGCATTGGAAGCCGCATTCCTTGCCGTGGCGTTCACCTTCGTTGTGGGCTTCGCATTGTTGTGGTGCGCCGAATCGTTCACTTTCAAACTCAAGGAACGATTCCGCCCGTTCGGCTATGCGGCGGTAGGATTGATTGGATACGGCGTATGGAGCCTGCTGGTGTTCACCGCCACCATCAATTCGATACTCGCCAAAGTCGGGGAAAGCGTTCTTACCAACGGCCAGGTCGGCGCGATCGCGCTGAACGGAGCAGCCTTGGGCTTCGTCGCTTTCCTTTTCGCAAAACTGCTCGACGTCAAACTCGGCAATCGCAAAACCGTTGCGATAATTCTGCTTATCGCGGAAATCGTCATTGCCATCATCGGCCTACTCATCATGATTCGCATGTTCAGCGTGCTTTACGCGGCGTGACGGCGAAGACGCGGAAAAGAGAGCGCAATATACATGTTCAGCATTCTGGAGATGTTCACCATCGGCGTCGGCCCCAGCTCGTCGCACACCGTAGGGCCGATGGTTGCGGCCAGCAGATTCGCTGCCTCCCTTGAACGTGACGGCATACTGAACCGGGTCGGCCGTGTGCGAACGGTACTGTATGGTTCGCTCGCCCTGACCGGTCTTGGGCACGGTACCGATCGCGCCACGGTGGCGGGCTTGGAAGGCAACGTACCGAAAACCGTCGATACCGATCACATGAGTAATATCCGTATGGAATGCGAGGCAGGCGGCGAGCTGATGCTCAACGGCACGCATCGCATCGATTTCGATTACGGACGCGATGTGGTGATGGATGTATGGCACCGCATGGCGGCCCATCCCAACGGCATGCGATTCCAAGCCTTCGACCGGCAGAACAATCTCATCGACGAACAGGTCTGGTATTCCATTGGCGGTGGATTCGTCAGACAAGGCGACGCCGACGACCTGATGATCGGCATCCATGAGAAACCCCCTGCGGGAACGGCCTTCGCCGATCAGACCGACGATTCCTCAACCGATATCGATATGGACATGCCCTATCCGTTCACCACATGCGACGAACTGATCTCGCTGTGCGATGAACATCACATGAGTGTGGCCGATGTGGTGTGGGCCAATGAGACGGCCATGCGGTCCGCCGTGCAGGTGCGCAGCGATTTGGACACTGTATGGCATGTGATGCGCCGCTGCGTGCAGCACGGTTGCAATACCAACCAAACCGTTCTGCCTGGCGGCCTTGACGTGCCCCGCAGGGCGCCAAAAATGTATGCAAGGCTCGCATCCAACAGCGACGTGCTCAAACGGGACGGCAGGCGCTCCGACGCTGTACTCGAATCATCGGACGCCGCATGGGTCGACCTGTTCGCATTGGCGGTTTCCGAGGAGAACGCGGCAGGCGGACGCATCGTCACCGCGCCTACCAACGGTGCGGCTGGCGTCATTCCGGCGGTGCTCCACTATTATTGGCATTTCGTGGATCATGCGGATGAGGATGGTGTGGTGACGTTCCTGCTGACCGCAGGGGCGATTGGATACTTGTTCAAACGCAACGCGTCCATTTCCGGTGCCGAAGTCGGATGTCAAGGCGAGGTCGGCACAGCCTGTTCCATGGCCGCGGCGGGGCTGTGCGCCGTGATGGGCGGCACGCCTCACCAAGTGGAGAATGCCGCGGAAATCGGTATCGAGCACAATCTGGGACTGACCTGCGATCCGGTCGGTGGTCTGGTGCAGATTCCCTGCATCGAACGCAACGCCATGGCGGCCAATACCGCCATCAACGCGGTCCGTATGGCCATGCTGGGCGACGGCACGCATATCGTGAGTCTTGACCAAGCCATCAAAACCATGAAGGACACCGGCGAGGACATGATGGCCAAGTACAAGGAGACGTCGAAAGGCGGTCTTGCGGTCAATGTTGTTGAATGCTAGCGATGGATGGTGCTAATCTTGGTGACACTGTGTTTTTTCAAGGAGGTTCACCATGGCATCTGAAATGCCTGTTGTCAATGCCGAATTCGGCGATCGCCCGACCATCGAATTCCCGACTGAGATCGCTCCCGCCGGCCTGAAGGTCGTGGAGCTCTTTGAAGGCAATGGTCCGATGGTCCGCCGTGGAGACACCGTCACCGTCAACTACCATGGTGTGGTCTGGGCAAGGACCCCCCGTTCGACTCCAGTTTCGACCGTCACCAGCCGGCCACGTTCGGCATCGGTGTGGGACAGGTCATCAAGGGCTGGGATCAGACCGTTCCGGGACACAACGTCGGTTCCCGCCTGGTGGTGTCCATTCCGCCGGAGTACGGTTATGGCTCCCGTGGCGTTCCGCAGGCCGGCATCGGCGGCGAGGACACGCTGGTGTTCGTGATCGACATCATCTCCACCCGCTGATTGACGGGTATCATTCTTCCAAGGTCAAGGAGGATAACATGGCCGAAGAAAAGACGATCCTGCTGACGCAGGAGGCGTACGACAAGATGAAAGAAGAACTCGCCTGGCGTGAGGGCGAGTACCGTGACGAGATTCTGTCCAAGGTCTCCGCGGCGCGTGCCGAAGGCGATTTGAGCGAGAACGGCGGCTATCAGGCTGCCCGTGAGGCGCAGCGCGTGAATCAGGGACGTATCGACGAACTGACCGTCAAACTGCGCAATGCGAAGATTCTGACTGCGCCCAAGGCCGGTGAGGTCGGTGACGGATCCCTAGTGACCCTTGAAGTCAATGGACGTGAAATGGTGTACGTGCTTGGCACGCGAGACCTGTCCATCGCCACGGATTACAGCATCATCAGTCCTGAATCGCCGATTGGCGCCGCCATCAATGGCGCTCATGCCGGAGATACGGTGACCTATACCGCTCCGAACGGCCGTGAGATTTCCGTGACCATCAAGGAAGCCAAGCCGCTCGCCTGACATACGTGTGACGAAAACAACGGCCCGTTCCTCCATCGCATTCGTACGATGAGGGGACGGGCTTATTTTGTTTTGTCCATGTGGGGTTGATTACGCCTTAGGGCCACAATTGCACGATCACCATGTAGATGGCCACCATGTGGCAGGCGTATCCCGCCACGGTTCCGGTATGGAAGATCTCATGGAAGCCGAACACCTTCGGCCAGGGGTCGGGCTTGCGCAGCGCATACACGATGGCTCCGGCGATATAGCAGGCGCCGCCGGCACACAGCAGTATCACCACGGTAGGTCCGGCATAGGGGGACATCCAGAACAATCCCATGAACGCGACGCCGGACACGCCGAAAATAATATAGACAAGAACATAAAGCCAGCGAGGCGCGCTGATCCAGATGACATGGATGATGAGCGCCACCGTGGTGCAGATCCACATGCCTGCGATGATGGAATCACGCCAGAATGGCGTGAGCGCGAAGGAAACGGGCGTATAAGTGCCGGCGATCAGCAAAAAGATGTTCATATGGTCGATGCGACGGAGCACATCGGTAACCCGTGGTGACCAATCTCCCAGATGATAACAGGCGGAATTGCCGAACAGTACCAGCGAGCAGGTCATGAACACGGCGCACGCCCATTTGAGCCCGGTGCCATGAGCGAGGCAGATCAGCACGATGCCCGCGGCAAGAGCCAGGGGAGTGGCGATGGCGTGGATCCAGCCACGCAGGAGCGGCTTTGGCCTGCCATGCACGTCGAGTCTGATTTTGCGTTCGATTTCGGCGGGGACGATGCCTTCGATTTTTGCGGCATGGGCTTCGCCTTTGGCGATGGCACGTTTGGCTTTTGCATCCGCCTTGCGTCGAATGTTCTCGGCCTTATTGTGCGCCTTCACGCGAATGGTCTCAGCTTTCGCCTGCAGGGCCTGCTCGTGTGCTTCGGCGATGACCGCGCGTTTCGCCTCGATTTCTGCGTTTGTAGGTTTCGCCATCGGATGCCTCCACTATAAGTTACGGAACCGTAACCTACGTTAGCGTAACCGTCGGATATGTCAATCGGCGTTTCCGCATTATACGTGGGCATATGGTATGCAACCTCGCCATTGATGCGTATTATGGTTGCATGGCTGATTTCTCACATATCCTGATGACCCGTCCGGATTTCGGTGACGACGATCGTGAATGGTTGCACCAGTTGGTGGCCGATTGGCAGGTGATTGCCGATTTGAGTTTCGCCGACTTGCTGCTAATCCTGCAGAACGGCGAGGGCAAGTACATCATTGCCGAGCAATGCCGTCCGTCCACGGTGATGAGTCTGAGAGCCGAGGATGTGGTCGGCAACGTCGTCCCGGAATCCCTGTGCGCCGAGCTTGACGCGGCCATGGACTCCGAATCGGTGTTCCGCTCCTCGAAACTGCGTACGGTCGGCAAGGCCAAGGTCTGCAACGTGTACGCCCCGGTGCGTCATAATGGCAAGATGCTTGGCTTGGTGGTCCGCGAGACTAACATGGCCACACGCGAATCGAACGGCCGTTATGAGTCCGAAAGCATCAGCGCCGGCAAACAGCTGTATGAGATGATTCCGCGCGGCCAGTTCCCGTATCGTAACCCGGTTATGAACCAGCGCCATAACGCACGTGTGGCGGATGGCTTCATCGTGCTCACCGTCGACGGCATCGTCCGATACGCGTCTCCGAACGCCATCAGCTGTTTCCGTCGTTTGGGATCGGTCAGCACCATGCAGGGGGAGTATCTGAGCGAGATCGGCACCAAACTGCTGCATGAGAACGATCCGGTGCTGGAAACGCTGCCATTGGTACTGAGCGGCAAAGCCGCGGTGGATTCCGAATTGGACGCCAACAAAGCCGCGGTGTCCATGCGCTCTCTGCCGTTGATGGACGCCAATGGTCGCGTGGGTGGTATCGTGCTGTGCCGTGACGTCAGCGAATTGCGCCGCCGCGAGAAGGAATTGCAGACCAAGGACGCCACCATTTCCGAGATTCACCATCGTGTGAAGAACAATCTTCAGGCGGTATCCGCGTTGCTGCGCTTGCAGGCGCGCAAGACCAAGTCCGAAGAGGTCAAAAAGGAGCTCAAGGAAGCACAGCGCCGCGTGCAGACCATCGCCATGGTGCATGAGGGATTGAGCCAGACCGCCGATGAGATCGTCGACTATGACAAGGTCATTTCCAACCTGCTTAGGATGGCCGTCGATTTGGCTACGATGCGCGACCAGCACATCGATGTCGATTTCGTAGGCAAATTCGGCATGATGCCGGCACAGGATGCCACGCCGCTATCGTTGGTGCTTACCGAACTGATCACCAATTCGGTGGAACACGGTTTCGAAGGACGTAAGGAAGGACATATCACGATTTCCGTGGGTCGCGGTGGCAATAACCTCAACGTGGTGGTGGAGGATGATGGCACCGGCTTGGCGGATGAGGAGCATGATGGCATGGCTCGCTCTTCCGGATCAGGGCTTGGAACACAGATCATCAACACGTTCGTCACCAATGATTTTGGCGGAACGGTGCATTGGGAGCCACGTCGCGGTGGTGGTACCCGTGTGGTGCTCGACATGAAACTGCGTGCCGCGCAAGATAACTGACCTCTAGAACTGGAATGGCATATGGAAGGGCCGGTCGGATTCCATCGAATCCGACCGGCCCTTCCCTATGCCCTGAAAAGAATCAGACCTGCATCTGCATGGCCTGCGAGCGACGTGCACGCATCGCGCGCCGCTTGAGCGCGCGCCGCTCGTCTTCGCTCAGACCGCCCCAAACGCCGTAGTCCTGATTGGTGTCGAGCGCGCATTTCAGACACGCGTCAATCACCTTGCAGGTACGGCAAACGGCCTTGGCTTCTTCGATTTGCTGATAGGCGGCACCGGTGTTGCCGACCGGGAAAAACAGTTCCGGATCCTTATCCCGGCACGCGGCCTTGGCTCGCCAATCGAAAGCACTGCTCATGTAATCGCCTTCCTCTTGCCATAAGTGGCGTTCTATCCGTTATTTAGATAACCACGAATCGGATGATTTTTCAAGACTTTTTCGCAAAAGAAGCCAAGTTTTTTTAGAATCCTTGGAATTCCGCGCATTGCACGGGACATGCCCGTGCTTGTTGGATGAAGACCCCACGCCCGGCAATGGCATAGTCATCGACGCCGAAACCGTCGAGAACCGCGCTGGGAATCCCCATCATCACATCGGTGGCTCTCTCTCCGCAAGGAAACGCAACACGTGTGAGGCAACGTTCAAGTAGGGTGCTTTGCGGCTTTTCCACAGCTGCGATTACCGTGACGGACGGATCGGCGAGTGCGGTCTTGAGCTTATCGGCTTCGGGCATGGCTGCGAAAGGGGAGAGCAATTCGTCGGCGTCATCCACGAACCATATGGTGCGTTCGTGCTGCGGCGATGTTCTGCCGTCGTCGGTGGTCCATTCGCTGTTCGTCTTGCGTGTGAACCGGATGGTGCAGCGACCGGATTCATAGAGACGGCTGGCGCAGCAGAGCAGCAGATTGGTTTTGCCGCTTCCGCATGCGCCAATCACGGCGATGTTGCCGTGTCCTACGTCAAGGAATGCGGTGGAGATGAGTACACCGTCGTCGCTCAAAGCAAAAGGCACATGGTGCCATGCCTCTCGCTGTGGCGTCGTCAAATCGTCTTTGCCTGCATGTGGTGCGAGCGGCGCGGAGAACAAAGGGGAGGGATTGGTGGTGCCGCTGAATGCCGATGCGGTGTTGATGGCATGCACCAAGGAATCAATGTCATGGACCGCGCTGCAGCGGAAAGGAACAGTGCGTTGACCGTCATGACAGTAAGCGGCACCGGGGAAGGCCGGTGGAATCAAAGCTGCATCCTTGGTGCCGATCAGTTCATTCGATTGCATTTGGTCGGTGACGCGTAGGCAGATGCTCAGCGATATGTTGGCCTTCATATCGGCATGGACCTGACCCATGGGATTTTGCGTGCATACGATGAGATGCATACCCAAAGAGCGTCCGAGCGACGCCAATCGATTGAGTCGCTGCATATAGTCGGGTAGACGGTCGCGCAATGCATGGAATTCGTCAATGACCACCACGAGCCGTGCAGGGGGATGGGAAAGCTGGTCGAATCTGGAAACGCGTTCGGCACTTACCAAGGCCTCCCTGCGTGCCAATTCTTGTTCTATGGCGTTCAGCGCACGGACGGCATGGGCGAGGTCAAGATCGCAGACGTTGCCCACGGTATGCGGCAGACGCTCCAAAGCGTTGAAGGTCGATCCTCCTTTGAAATCCAGAAAGACGAAATGGAGGGTTTGAGGACTATGCCGAATCGCCAATGCCATGCACCAACTGATCAGCAGTTCGGATTTCCCCGAGCCTGTGGTCCCCGCGACCATGGCATGTGGTCCGGATGATGCCAGATCTATATGGAATATGCCATGTTCTGACATGCCGATGCCGTTCGTTGGGGAACGGACAAGCCAATTACGCACGATGGTGCGCCATATGAGCGGGTCGTTGTCCAGGCCATGCAGATGCTCAAAACTTATGGACGGCATGTCGGCGAAAAGCTGAGCATGGTCGATTTCGTTTCCGTTATGATGCGTTGGAACCGGCGAATCGCTTCCAGTAATGGTGTTGCTGTTCGTTTCTTCATGCCTGACGCGCATGATCATGGTGATGAGCATCAATGCGCTGCCGAGCAGACTCGGAGCGAGCATCGCCGCATAGAGCCAATGACGTTGCATACACATGACAATCAGCATGATGAGCTGCGCCAGCAAAGGCGCGCTCCAACTCAATACAGTGAGATGTTGTTCGCTTATACGGTGAGGGGCCTTTTTGTTCATACGGCCAGCATGGGCAAGAGCGGCGGCATGCCGCAAGCCAATATGAGGGTTGTGGTCGGAGGATGTGGGTTATCCACATCCTCCGACGTGTCGTCAGTTTTGCTGTTCGGCCAGCGTGCCCACGGTTCCTGCGGAATGCGTGCCGTGTGAGAGTTCGGAGAAAAGCTGGATGTTCTTCGCGTCATCCAGCAGAACGCACGATCCGACCCCATCGACGTAATAGTCCGGATCGGTCCAATACACGCTTCCCGAAATGCCATCCTTGCCTGAGGCGCTTTTGAAAGCCGACGCCATCCGAAGCAGAGAGGAAGTCGATGCTTTCTCATCCACGGTTATGGAGCTCAACGCCGCTGCGGCGACTTTTTTGGTCTTGTTGAAATTCGTGAGCGTCTGTTTGGAAGCGCCCTTCTTGACGATGGCGTTGATCACCTGGCGCTGACGTGCGGCACGGCCGAAATCGCCTTGCACATCGGCATATCGCATACGGGAGAACGCCAAAGCGGTGTTGCCGTCCACGGTGTGGCATCCGGCGGTCCAGTTCATACCCGAATAAGGGTCATTCACATTCTGGTCGTAGCATAGGTCCACGCCTCCCAAGGCATCGACCACTTTGACGAGTCCGCCGAAGCGGACCATTGCCACATGGTTGATTTTCTGGCCGGTGATGTCCTCCACCTCGTTGACCAACTGTTTGCGGCTGTACAGCTGCGCCACGGCGTTGATCTTCATATAGCTCCCATCGATTTCCACCAGGGAATCGAGGAATGGAAATCAGCGAGGACGATCCTGTCTTCGGCTTGGTGAGTACAAGAATGGTGTCGGTTCTGAAACCTTCGACGTCGCCGGCGTCTCCGATGGTGCCCTCACGTTCGTCGGAGCCAAGAATAAGCCAGCTTTCGCCGGCGGTGTCCGCTTTGGATGTCAGCCAGGTCTGTTTGTTGAGCTGGTCATCGACCCAGTTCCAAGCG
>ERZ827101.2866-NODE-2866-length-13815-cov-2.781177_pt1 | contig 13815 bp, 8 predicted proteins | sample MGYA00519869_ERZ827101 | MGnify/ENA primary metagenome ERZ827101 (study PRJEB31778, sample SAMEA3449256) | human gut metagenome | biome: human gut; feature: human-associated habitat; material: faeces | place: United Kingdom | collected 2010/2012 ...
ATCTTGGTAAAGTCAACGGCTTTATCGAAGAGATGATGGAAGGCCAGAAGGTTGTAAAGGTATTCTGTCATGAAGAGGAGAATATCGAAAAATTCAAAGAAATTAATAACAATCTGTATGAGAGTGCTTACAATGCCAATGCGTTTGCAAATGTTATCGGACCGATCAATGCACAGCTTGGAAATATGAGCTATGTTGTCTGTGCGATTGTCGGCGGTGCACTTGCCCTTGGCAATGTCGGTGGCTTTACGCTCGGTGGTCTGGCAAGCTTTCTGACCTTCAACAAGAGTTTTAACATGCCGATCAACCAGGTCAGCCAGCAGTTGAACGCAATCGTTATGGCACTTGCAGGAGCCGAACGTATTTTCCGCCTGATGGATGAAGAGCCGGAGCTGGACGAGGGGTATGTAACGCTTGTCAATGCGAAGGAAGAAAACGGAAAACTCACCGAGACGAAAGAGCGTACCGGAAAATGGGCATGGAAGCATACGCACCAGGCAGATGGATCTGTGGATTACCGCGAGCTGCAGGGCCGTGTGGTATTCGAACATGTTGATTTCGGCTATAACCCGGATAAAATCGTTCTGCACGATGTATCACTGTTTGCGGAGCCGGGTCAGAAGATCGCGTTTGTCGGTTCCACCGGAGCCGGAAAAACAACCATTACCAATCTGATCAACCGTTTTTATGATATTCAGAAAGGTAAGATCCGTTACGATGAGATCAATATTGGAAAGATCAAAAAAGACGATCTGAGAAGATCGCTTGGCATTGTTTTGCAGGATACACATCTGTTTACGGGAACGGTAAGAGAAAATATTGCCTTCGGAAAGCTCGATGCGACGGAGGATGAGGTTGTAGCAGCAGCAAAACTGGCGAATGCGCACGGGTTCATTATGCGTCTGCCGCAGGGCTATGACACAATGCTGACCGGAGACGGTGCGAATCTGTCCCAGGGTCAGCGGCAGCTTCTTGCGATCGCGCGTGCAGCCATTGCGGATCCGCCGGTACTGATTCTCGATGAGGCGACAAGCTCCATTGATACCCGTACCGAGCGCATTGTTCAGGATGGTATGGATAAGCTGATGAGCGGAAGAACAACCTTTGTTATCGCACATCGTCTGTCTACCGTACGAAACGCCGATTGTATCATGGTTCTTGAGCAGGGACAAATTATTGAGCGCGGTACCCATGATCAGCTGATGGAACAGAAAGGAAAATATTATCAGTTGTATACCGGAAATCAGGTTTCTGCATAGCAGAAAAAACGGAAAAAGTAAGTCCCGCACGACAGAAAATAAAAATCTGTCTGTGCGGGATTTTTTTGTGAAGCAGCGGCTGGTTTTATGTGCGAGTAGCGAAGCGGATTGCGAATATCCGATTCGAAACGATGATTGCGAGTGATACAGTAAGTTCCCACAGGTTTTTGGGTCTTGAAAAAGACAGCGGGATTTTATAAAATAGAAGAAGCGTTTGAATATATGCAAAGGAGAAAAACTATGGAATACCTGAATACAGCGCAGGAGCTGCTCGATTTTATCATGCGGTGCAAAAGCCCGTTTCATGTGGTAAAAGAAGCCAGTGATCTGCTGAACGAAAATGGATATACAAAACTGGAGGAGACAAAAGAATGGAGTCTCGTTCCGGGCGGAAAATATTATGTGACGAGAAATGAATCCTCGGTGATTGCGTTCCAGATCCCGGAGAGCGCATTTTCCAGCTACCAGATCATCGCAAGCCACAGCGACTGTCCGACGTTTAAAGTAAAGGGAGAGGACCCATTCGTGACGGATGGTCATTATACCCGCCTGAACGTGGAGGGCTACGGCGGAATGATCCGTTCCCCATGGTTTGACCGTCCGCTTTCCCTGGCGGGCCGCATGGTGGTACGTGACGGAAACAGCGTGAAATCCGTGCTGGTTGATGCCGGACGAGATCTGGTGACGATCCCGAATTTGCCGATTCATCTGAACCGCGACATCAACAACGGAATCAAATACAGTGTGCAGACCGACATGCTCCCGATTCTCGGTGATGAGACAGCGAAAGATCATTTCTATGAGCTGTTTCTGCCGGATACGGCAAAAGAGGACATCCTCTCGATGGAACTTTATCTGTACAACCGCGTGGAGGGCTCTATCTGGGGCGCCAGCAAAGAATTTCTGTCCAGCGGCCGCCTCGACGATCTGCAGAGCGCATTCGGTTCCTTAAAAGGATTCCTTGCCGCAAAAGCGACAGGTCAGGTTAATGTCTGCGCAATCTTTGACAACGAGGAAGTCGGAAGCCTTACCAAACAGGGCGCAGATTCGTCGTTCCTGACTGAGACCCTGCAGCACATCAACGCAGCGTGCGGAAAAGATACGATCGCTTACCACAGAGATCTTGCGGGAAGCTTTATGGTTTCTGCCGATAATGCACATGCGTTCCATCCGGCGCATGCGGAGAAATACGATCCGAAGAGCCGCGTCTACATGAACGGCGGCGTTGTCATCAAACAGAGTGCAAACCAGAAATACACGACCGATGCTGTTTCGGAAGCCGTAACAAAGATGATTTGCGAGAAGGCCGGCGTACCGTGCCAGGTATTCGCAAACCACGCCGACATTCCGGGCGGAAGCACGCTCGGCGCAATTCTGAACTCTCTTGTCTCGGTGACAAGCGTGGATATCGGAATGGCTCAGCTTGCGATGCATTCCCCGTATGAGACGGCAGGCGCCAAAGATACTGCTTATCTGGTGCAGTTCGCAAAGACCTTCTATGAGACGACACTGGTGCGGACAGAGCATGGATTTTTTCTGGAAGAAAAATAAAAGTTTAAGATAGAAAAAAGCGGCCGGCGGGACTTTTGAAAAGCCTCTGCCGGCCGCTTTTTGCGTACTTGCAAAGTGTGTTTTAAGGATCAGATTATTCTGTCCGGAGTGCCGTAACCGGATCGCTTTTTGCCGCTTTCTTCGACGGAATCAGACCGCCGATCAGGGTCAGAACGACGCTGAGTGCAATCAGAACAAGCGCCGGGACGAGCGGAAGAGAAGCACTGACCTTCGTCGTATCCGCCAGATGGTGGATCAGAAGGTTGCCCGGAATCATCAGAAGCAGCGAGAGCCCGATGCCGATCAGTCCTGCACAGAGTCCGATGATGAAGGTTTCGGCATTGAAGACCTGCGAAATATTGCGTTTCGAAGCACCGATCGCGCGCAGGATACCGATCTCTTTCTTGCGTTCCAGAACACTGATATAGGTGATGACGCCGATCATAATCGAGGAAACCACAAGGGAAATGCCGACAAAAGCGATCAGCACGTAGCTGATGATGTTGACGATATCCGTGACGGAGGACATCAGAGTGCCGACCATATCGGTGTACGAGATTACCTGCTCGTTTTTGCCTTCTTTTTCCATCGTGTCATTGTAACCGTCGAGGATGGAGACAACGTGTTCCTTGCTCTCAAAGTTTTTCGGGTAAATGCTGATCGAAGAAGGTTCGTCAAAATCAGCGTAGCCCAGTTTCTGCAGATTGCCCTCATAGGTGGAAGAGCCGGAAGAACTAAGAGAAGCGAAGAGCTCTTTCATATCATCCTCAGTCATATTCATCTGGAAGGCACTTGCAAAGGCATCGGTGTCAATCTTCATGGCATCGCCCATCGAATCCTGAAGAGAATTACCGACCTGCGTCATGGCGCGCTCCATCTCGGACTGAATTGCAGAGGCCATCTGCGTCATCATCTGTTCCATCGCGGAAGTGATCTGTGTCTGCAGAACCGAGGCGACAGAAGCGGAGTAGCTTCCCATAACGCCTGCCATGTAGTTTGTGAGCGCAGAAGAAACCTGGGACTGCAGTCCGTCGAGATCGACGATTTTTGTGATACCGCTGTTCAGCCGCTGCTGGCCGTCCGCCGTGTTCAGATAGGCGATAAAGTGCTGGCCCATCTCCGTCGGATCCGGCAGGCCGTTCTCCTTCACGTAAGCGAGATAACCGTTGGAAAGCTCCGTCGCAAGCGCAGTGAGCTGGTCGGATGTAATTTCGATATTGCCGTTGTTCTGCATCACCTCGGAAATCCAGTCGTTGATGATCTGAACAGCTTCTTCGGTCTGCAGATACTCCGCAAGATAAGCATCAAACTGTTCCGGGTCGGTGTAGCCCATCTTGATCAGGTATGCCTGATACCCTTTGAAGATCCGCTGAATGAGTTCCTGGATCTGTTCCTGTGTAATGGAAACACCGCCGCCTGCAATGATGGTCTGGATGTGGCGCCGCAGGATTTCCTGTGCTTCCGTGGAATTGATGTAGGAGACGAAATCCTCCTGTAAATGGGAATAATCCGCCTCCGGGTGCTCCGAGGCGTAGCCCTGATAGCCCTCCATGAGGCTGGAAGCCAGTTCCTGCATGCCGTCTTCACTGACATTGAGAGTAAGCCCGGATAAAATCTGGCCAAGATCAAGCTGCGGCAGTCCGTCGAAATTAAGAGAGATCTGACTGAGGTCAATCGCACCCGCGAGATCCATGCTGCTTCCGGCGTCCGCAAAGGCACTGGAAAAATCAAGGTTCATGGAATCACCGGAAAAAGCACCGGAGAGTGCGGAATCGTCGAACTGGAAAGCGTTCTGCAGCTTGTCCTCATCGACAGTGATAAAGGAATCCATATCAAGACCGCTGTTCTGATCCACGGTGCCGAATTCCTGATTCGTAAAGACATCGATGGAGGAGTCCGCCATCTGCTGTTTCACAATCTCGGATTTCTTTGCTTCCTCCACAACGTGGCGGGTCAGCGATGCCGGGTAATTGATGCCGGCGGTCAGGGCTGGACAATACCGGTGATTGTGAGCTTTTCGCCGTTGGCAACGAGCTTTTTCATATAGTCTTCGTTGTCGCTTTTATCTTTCCAGACCTGATACTGACTGTCGTATTCGTAGCAGTCGGCGCTGTTCACAAGACGGAACGTGGTGCCGAGGATATCATCGTAGGAATACGTGCCGATGGAGGAAGGGGTCTCGACGGTTTCTTCATTTAAAAACTGGCGGACCATCTCATCCAGCTCGAGTGCATCGCGGAGCCCCAGGGTGTAGAGCAGAAAATCACTCATTCCGCCGTCGGAAGTGAGGACAAGCACACATTCGTTATAGTTTTCCGGCCAGTGTCCGGCTTTTAAGTCGTACTGGTTCTCGTACAGGGAAGCGGTGTCCGGCATCTCGTAAAAGACGTTGGTGCTCATCATGGATGACATGATGCTGTTGGAGCTTGCGCCAAGGCCGAGCGAGCGGAACGACTGGTCCGGGTGCACCTGGCGGATGGAATCGCCGTTTTCGCGGTAGATCTGCGGCGTGACGGAGTAGGAATATTCGATGGCATTTGTGTAGTCGGAAATGCCGTCCGCACCGCCGTCAAGGTACTTTTTCAGGGAAGCGAGATCGTTGGAGTTCATGGTGGAGAACATGTTGGTCACGACTTCCTGGACTTTGATTTCATTCTTTTTGCCGGAATCTTTTGAGTCTTTGCCGGCATTCTGTGAGCCGACCATCATCGAAGTGAGGTCAAAGCCGGTGCTCTGGATCTGAAGCGGATATTCGGAGAGAGTTTCCTCTTCCATATTCTGAATATACTCGTTGACACCAGAGGAGAGTGCCAGAATCAGTGCAATGCCGATGATGCCGATCGAGCCGGCAAACGAGGTGAGCAAGGTCCGCGCTTTCTTGGTGCGCAGGTTATTAAAACTTAAGGAGAGCGCCGTCAGAAAGGACATCGACGATTTGCCCATGTTTTTGTGTTTGGGAGGAAGCAGGGTTTCGGAATCCGGCTCAAACGGGTTCGTGTCGGAGCAGATCACACCGTCGCGCAGGGTGACGATCCGGTTGGCGTAAAGCTCGGCGAGCTCCGGATTGTGTGTGACCATGACGACAAGGCGTTCTTTGGCAACTTCCTGCAGCAGGTCCATGACCTGAATACTGGTGTCGGAATCGAGCGCGCCGGTCGGCTCATCGGCAAGCAGAATTTCCGGATCATTGACAAGAGCGCGGGCGATGGCGACACGCTGCATCTGACCGCCGGACATCTGGCTCGGCCGCTTGTGGAGCTGTTTTCCAAGACCGACCTTTTCAAGTGCCGCGATTGCTTTTTTGCGCCGCACCTCTTTGGAAACACCGGAAATGGTAAGCGCCAGCTCTACGTTTGCAAGGATGGTCTGGTGCGGGATCAGGTTGTAGCTCTGGAAGACAAAGCCGATCGTGTGGTTCCGGTAGGAATCCCAGTCCCGGTCCTTATATTTTTTCGTGGAAATGCCGTTGATGATCAGATCGCCGCTGTCGTAGCGGTCGAGGCCGCCGATGATATTCAGAAGCGTCGTCTTTCCGGAACCGCTCGGCCCTAAAATAGCGACAAACTCGTTGTCGCGCAAATTTAAGGACACATCGTCGAGCGCTTTCTGTACCAGCGTCCCGGTCCGGTATTCTTTTTTGATATGCTGAATCTGTAGCATGAAAGGGTAACTCCTTCTGTGATTAATATGTGAACAGTTGTCCTTTATTCTACAACGAAATACGGGAAAAGTCCCGGGCTTTAGAAAAATTTAAGAAAAGTTTATCGACAGAAAAAAAGTTCCGCCTCTGTTTTAGAAAAACAAAAAACGGAACTTTCTTTATCTGTGATACTTATGATGCCGGAAAAGTCAGACTTCCATCAGAAGACCTTTCATATAAGCCTTTAAGATTTTCTTTTTCTCCAGCGAAAGATTATTGTAAAGCGTAATGATTTCCTGCTGTCCTTCGGTAAGCTGCAGGGCATCCGGCTCGTCGAGAAAGAAATCGGCAAGTGTGATGCCGAAAGCGTCGCAGAGCTTCTGCAGGGTAGGGATGGTTGGAATATTGGTGCGGTTTACCATATTATTTAAGGTAGAATAGGGAATGTCCGCCTCTTTTGCAAGACGGTAATAAGTCCAGGAACGCTCTTTGCATAAATCCTGAATGTGCTGTATCACATCTTTATCTCTCATAAAAAGATACCTCGTATTCCTATGTAATGTAGCGGCATGAAAATTGCTACTCACATATATTATACGTCTGTAAAAGAATAGAAACAGATCTTAAAGAGAGATGCAGAAAAGCTGTACAAATAAGAAATAATGGGAATTTGAGAGAAAAAGAGAGAAAAACCCGGCAGGAAAATAAGGTCTCCCGCCGGGTTCTGCAATCGTTTCAAAGTCTGTGATTCTTACTCTTCGGTGGAATTTTCTTCCATCTCGTTGAACTGCTCGGTATCCATCAGCTCGTCGAATGCGTCTGCTGCAATTTCGTACTCTTCATCGGAATCGATGTTGTCGAGGTTCGGCTGGCCGTTCTCTTCGTAGTAACGATACAGATAAACTTCGCCGTCTTCGTTCTCGCCGTTTTCATCGAGCGGCAGAAGGGCGATGTACTCTTTCTGGTTCGGAGCTGGGAAAATGGTCAGTACGGCACATTTTACTTCGGTATCGTCGTCCAGTGTCAGGGTAACAGTCGGCTGATCCAGATCCTGGCAGTCGCTGCCGCAGCTTGTGCAGTCTCCGCTGCAGGATGCGCTGTTGAATAATTCTTCACTCATTTGTATTACCTTCCTTTTTCGTGTTCAGGTCTTATCAGGTTCTTGTCTGCCATTCTAACAGATAATAGAAAAAAACACAATGGCTGTGCCGGGAAAGAAGAAAAAATGCGGCGGATACAGGAAAATACGGAAAAGATACAATAAATAAGAAAGAAAAAATGAAAATTTAGTCGTATTTTCTCTTGACTGTTTTCAGGTACAGCCTTATACTATCACTATTGAATCTAAATATACAGGCAGCTGAACAAACTTATCCTCAACTGCCGGGGAGGCAAAAAATGGATATCAGATTTGAAAAAAGAGAGCATTTACAGGAAAAACCGGATCAGAAAAACCTTGGATTCGGAAAACACTTTACAGACTATATGTTTGTCATGGACTGGGATAAAGAGCAGGGATGGCATGACGCAGCAATCGTACCGTACGGCGGAATCCCGATGGATCCGGCAACCATGGTACTTCACTATGCACAGGAAACTTTCGAGGGTATGAAAGCATACAGAACAGCAGAAGGAAAAATCCAGCTGTTCCGTCCGGAAATGAACGCACGCCGTATGATCAAATCCAACGAAAGACTCTGCATGCCGGGTGTACCGGAGGAGATGTTTGTAGAAGCTGTCAAAGCACTGGTTAAAGCACAGGAAGACTGGGTACCGTCTGAGCCAGGTACATCTCTTTACATCCGTCCGTTCATGTTCGCTACTGAGGCAAGCCTTGGCGTACATATGGCAAAATCCTACAAATTCGTTATCATCACCACTCCGGTTGGAGCATACTATGCAGAGGGCATCAACCCGGTTAAGATCCTGGTTGAGGATGAATATGTCCGTGCAGTCAAAGGCGGCACAGGCTTCACAAAATGCGGCGGTAACTATGCAAGCTCCATCGCAGGCCAGGTAAAAGCAGAGAAGATGGGATGCACCCAGGTTCTGTGGCTGGACGGCGTACATCGTAAATATGTAGAGGAAGTTGGAACCATGAACATCATGTTCAAGATCGCCGGCGAAATCTACACCGCACCGCTGGAAGGAACCGTACTTCCGGGCGTAACCCGTGATTCCCTGATCCACATCCTGCGTGACTGGGGCTACAAAGTAAACGAGACCCACCTGTCCATCGACGACCTGATGAAAGCAGGCCATGACGGCACACTGGAAGAGGCATTCGGTACCGGTACAGCAGCTGTTGTATCTCCAGTCGGCGAGTTCGTATACAAAGACGATTCCGTTATCGTCAACGATTTCAAGATCGGTGAGCTGACCCAGAAACTGTACGATACCCTGACCGGTATCCAGTGGGGCAAGCTGGAAGACAAATATGGCTGGACTACTCCGGTAGAATAAACCATAATAAACAGAAAAATGCGAATAAGGGGTCCTTCCCGCACGGCGGTGCGGGGAGGATTCTTTCGTTTCAGAAAAAGATGGAGAAACCATTGGAAAGGAAACAAAACAGAATGGATCAGAATCGAATGCCTCTTGTGGAGGCGTTACAACAGTTCAGGGAGGAAGCGCCGGCTTATTTCCGCATCCCGGGACACCGGTTTGAGCGGGGGCTGGATGAGGCGCTAAACGGAGCATCGCTTGCAGCGTATGACCTCTCGGAGGCAGAAGGCCTCGACGATCTTCACCATGCGGAGGGCGTGATCGCGGAGGCGCAGCGTCTGGCGGCAGAAACGTGGAAGGCAAAAAAAACGTTCTTTCTCGTCAACGGTACGACATGCGGCAACGAGGCGATGGTGCTTTCCTCTGTGAAAGAGGGCGAAAAAATCATTGTCCCGCGGAACGTGCACAAATCGGTGCTGATGGGACTGATTTTATGCGGAGCCACACCGGTTTATGTGATGCCGGAGTACAGCACAAAATGGCAGATGTGGGGCGGCGTGACGCCGGAAACCATCGAAAAAGCGTTTGCCGAAACGCCGGATGCGAAAGCCGTGCTGCTGGTCAGCCCGACGTACTACGGTCTTTGCAGTGATCTGCAGGCGATCGCAGAAATCTGTCACTGCCACAACGCAGCGCTTCTTGTCGATGAAGCACATGGATCGCACCTCTATTTTTCCGAACAGCTTCCTCTCGGCGCACTGGAAAGTGGTGCGGATGCCTGCGCGCAGAGTATCCACAAAACGGCGGGTTCCTTTACACAGAGCTCCTTCTTATCACTCGGTTCTGGCCGTCTCGATGAGGCAAGAGTGGCCGCCAATCTGCAGATGGTACAGAGTACATCACCGTCCTACCTTCTGATGGCATCCCTCGATGCGGCGCGGCGCGGGATGGCGCTGCACGGAAAAGAGCGAATGGAACGCGCGCTGGAACTCGGCCAGAGGGCGCGGCAGGAGCTTGCAAAGATCAAAGGAATCGAAGTTCTTGGGACCGAGATGGAAGGAACGTGCGGCGTATGGAAGATCGATCCGACGCGTCTTGTATTCTCGGCAAGAGAACTTGGTATTTCCGGCTACGATCTGCAGGTGCGTCTGTACGAGGAATACCGCGTCAGTACAGAGCTTGCCGACGAGGAGAACGTGGTCTGCGTTATTACCTGGGCAAACAGCGAGGAAGATATCACACGGCTGATCGATGCGCTGGCAGGAATTTCGGCAGCAGAGAGCGGGAAAACGACGGGGCGGACGAAGTTTACAGAAAAGCAGTGGCTGTTCCAGCCTGCCGGAGATGGTAAAGACACCGCGCGAGGCATATTTTGCGGAGAAGGAAGCCGTTCCGTTTGCAGAAGCGGAAGGACGAATTGCAGCCGAGATGGCAGCCCCATATCCGCCGGGAATCCCGCTCATCTGCCCGGGCGAGCGGTACAGCAGAGAAATGTTGGAACTGATGCGCCAGTATAAAGCAGACGGCTGCGAATTTCACGGACCGTCGGATGCGTCGCTGGAAGTGCTGTATGTTCTGAAAGAGGAATAAAAGAAAACGGAAGTCGGTTCCCGGCGTTTTGCAACAGAAACCGCAGAGAACAGACTGTCAGGAAAAGGAGATGAATTGCGTATGAAAAAAATGATATCCTGGAACGTAAATGGACTGAGAGCCTGCATGAAGAAAGGCTTTCAGGAATACTTTGAGGCGGCAGATGCCGATATTTTCTGCCTGCAGGAGACAAAGCTGCAGGAAGGACAGATCGACCTTGAGCTGCCCGGCTATCATCAGTATTGGAATTATGCGGAAAAGAAAGGATATTCCGGTACGGCCCTGTTTACCAAAGAGGAGCCGATTTCTGTTCGCTATGGTATCGGAATCGAAGAACATGATACGGAAGGCCGTGTGATTACGGCAGAGTTTCCGGAATACTTTGTTGTAACCGTTTACACACCGAATTCGCAGGATGAATTAAAACGCCTTGCCTACCGGATGGAGTGGGAGGATGCGTTTCTTTCTTACTTAAAAGGACTGGAGCAGGAAAAACCGGTGATTTTCTGCGGAGATCTGAACGTCGCAGCGACCGAGATGGATATCAAAAATGCAAAGGCAAATGAGAAAAACGCCGGCTTTACGAAAGAGGAGCGCGAAAAATTTGCTGTAATCAAAGAAAAAGGCTTTGTTGATTCCTTCCGTATGCTGTATCCGGACACCGTGACGTATTCCTGGTGGTCATACCGCTTCCAGGCACGCCAGCGGAATGCAGGATGGCGGCTTGATTACTTTATGGTATCAGAGTCCTTAAAAGATGCAGTTGCAGATGCCAAAATCCATACCGAAATCTTCGGTTCCGACCATTGCCCGGTGGAACTGGATTTAGAGGTATAACAATTGGTAACATTGGTCAATTGACAATTTTATTCAAATGATTTACATTAATAGTATGACAATTGCAACAAATTATAAAAAATAAGGGCGGGAATTATGATACAGACAAAAAACAGAGGAAAATATCGAATTTTACCGGGAAATCCGGAGAAAATGGGCACATCGGCGACGAAAGACGGATACAATTTTGCCGTAGAAGTATCGGATGGAAAAAAAGCAGAGCTTCTGCTGTACCGGAAAGGTCACCAGAAACCGTTTCTTACCGTGCCGCTTCCGGAAGAGGAGCGCACTGGCGTGATCAGTTCCGTGGAAATCACAGGCCTGACGGTAGGAAAGTTTTCGTATGCCTACCGGATGGACGAAGCTTTCTGCTTGGATCCGTATGCGGGAGCAGTAGAAGGAAGAGAAACCTTCGGTGCACCGATGGAAAAAGAAGAGGGCGCCTGCTGCTGCCTTCTCCCGGAGTACCCGGTAATGCGCACCACCTCACTGCACCGGCCGTATGAGGAGACGATTCTGTATAAGCTCCATGTGCGCGGCTTCACCAAAGACGGAAGCTCCCGTGTAAAGAACAAGGGAACGTTCCGCGGCGTGATCGAAAAAATTCCATACTTAAAAGAACTCGGTATCAATGCAGTAGAGCTGATGCCGTCCTACGAGTTTTTTGAGTGGACCTCCCTTACGGAGCCGGCCTATGTATATCCGGCGCCGGCGGAAGAGAAGCGCGTGAATTATTGGGGATACGGCACAAAGGCCCTGTATTTTGCTCCGAAAGCTTCGTATGCTGCATCCGCAGATGCCGTCGCAGAGTTCGCAGAGATGGTCGATGCCCTGCATGAGAATGGTATCGAATGCTTGATGGAATTCTGTTTTGCCCCGGGAACGCCTTCTGGTTTTGTCCTGCAGGTTCTGCACCACTGGCAGCTCCGCTATCAGATCGACGGTTTCCATCTGGTCGGCGATGCATCGCTGGCAGAAGAAGCGTCCAAAGATGCACTCCTTCGGAAGACGAAACTGATTTTCCTCGGTTTTGACGGCGCACGGATCTATCAGGGAAAACGCCCGTGGTTCCGGAATTTAGGGGAACACAATCAGGGCTACCAGTACCATATCCGCCGCTTCTTAAAAGGCGATGAGGGCAGCCTTTCCGACTTCACCTATTATCTGAGAAGAAGCCCGGAGACACACGGTGTGATCAATTATCTTGCGGATCACGACGGTTTTACCCTGTATGACAGCGTTTCCTACGAACAGAAACACAATCTGGACAACGGCGAAGACAATATGGATGGTTCCAACGAAAACCTGACCTGGAATTGCGGCGCAGAAGGCGTGACCCGGAAACCGGCTGTGCGCGCGCTGCGTCTCCGCCAGCTGAAAAATGCCGTTCTCATGCTGATGACAAGCCAGGGAACACCGCTGATTTACGGCGGCGATGAATTCGGCAACAGCCAGAAGGGCAACAACAACGCCTGGTGCCAGGACAACAAAACCGGCTGGATCGACTGGAAAGCAGCCGCCCGGAATCCGGAGTTTGCCGCCTTTGTAAAAGCAGCAATCGCCTTCCGGAAAGCGCATCCGGCGCTGCACGGCGAACGCGAGCCGCGCCTCATCGACTACAAATCCTACGGCTGCCCGGATATGTCCTTCCACAGCCAGAGAGCCTGGTTCTCCCAGATGGAAAACACATGCCGTTTTATCGGCGTCATGTACTGCGGAAGCTATTTCCGGGATAAAGACGGAAACAAGGACGACGACCTCTATATTGCCTACAACATGCACTGGAATCCGCATGAGCTGGCACTGCCGTCCCTCCCGGAACAGAAGGTCTGGTATCTGACGGCCGACACCAACACACCGGAAGTATTCCTGACAGAAGAAAATCAGAAAAAAGTCAGCGCAAAAACGGTCATCGTGCCGCCGCGCAGTATCATAATTTTAACAGGAAAGCAGGAGAAGAGACAGAATGATGAAAGCATGGCAGCACTTTAAAACCATTACCACACACAAAATGTGGGTCATGCGGTACTGCTTCAAAATAGGACTGTACTGGCAGGGACTGACCCACGACCTCTCGAAATATTCGCCGACGGAATTTCTGGTCGGCATGAAATACTATCAGGGCGACCGGAGTCCCAATAACGCCGAGCGCGAAGACACCGGCATGTCAAAATCCTGGATGCACCATAAAGGGCGCAACAAACATCATTTTGAATACTGGATTGATTACGGTATCAATTGTGACACCATCATCAAAGGCGTCCCAATGCCGCGCCGCTACGTCGCCGAGATGATTATGGACCGCATCAGCGCGTCCCGCGTCTACCTCGGAGATGCTTATACCGATCAGGCGCCGTACCAGTATCTCAAAAAAGGAATCGGCCACCTCTGGTTCGTCCATCCCGAGACACTCTCGCAGCTCGAATTTCTGCTGCGCATGCTCTCGGAACGCGGCGAAGACGATACCCTCTATTACATCCGCTACCACTTTCT
>ERZ827101.2872-NODE-2872-length-13785-cov-3.761180_pt1 | contig 13785 bp, 16 predicted proteins | sample MGYA00519869_ERZ827101 | MGnify/ENA primary metagenome ERZ827101 (study PRJEB31778, sample SAMEA3449256) | human gut metagenome | biome: human gut; feature: human-associated habitat; material: faeces | place: United Kingdom | collected 2010/2012 ...
TGCCGCAGATCATGAAATCTCAGAGCAGGGAGTCCGGCCTCGGCCAGCAGTCTTTTCATCCGGTTGTAGCCGCTGCTTGGCATGACCGGGTCCTCCGGGCGGAATGGGTTGGGGAAGATCCACTGACTGACGGCCGTTCGCTTCCGCTCCGTCAGGAGCTGCACCGTGCTGGGCGGCAGTCTGATGATCCTTCGCCCTTTTCCAGTCTTGGTGTCACCTACATAGTAGCCGCCGCCCCGTTTCCCATGCAGAGTCCTGCGGATGGAGAGTGTCCCTTTCTTTTCATCGAAGTCGCTCCACATCAGCCCGCACAGTTCTCCCCGCCGCAGTCCTGTGGTGATCTCCAGATAGAAGAAGTCGTGCCACTGCCGGTCCTGTTTGATGGCCTCCATGAACTGCTCCAGCTGTGCGTCATTGAGGATGGTCCTGGGTGTGGACTCTTTCTTGGGGAGCGTCACATCCTTTGTGGGATTTTTTACGATGAGATGGCGGTCCACCGCCACACCCATTGCCTGATGCAGAACACCGTGGATCCTCCGCACCGTGGCGCCCGCCAGCGGACCGCCATCGGCCCCACCCTCCTTTTTCAGCTTTCGATACAGCCTCTGGACATCTCCGGCAGTGACCTTGCGGATCTCCTTATCGCCCAGATAGGGAACGATCTTGTCCCTGACATATGCCCGGTAGCCCTCAAAGGTGGAGGGCCGCACGGCGGGTCCTGCGCACTCCGCCAGCCAGACCTCCAGCCATTCGCCCAGAGTCATCCGGCAGTCCTCTGTCAGCTCAGCCCCATCATATTCTTCCATGCACCTGTGCAACTTCTCCAGCAGTTCTTTCTGGGTCCTGGCGGAGAGGTAGTGGAAGATGGGCGCCCCATTCTCCTTGTGGCCGATGACGATGCGGCCCTCCCAGCGACCGTCATCCCGTTTTCGTACCATGCCGTCTCCGGATGGTCTTCGCTTTGCCATTTCCTTTTTCACCTCCAGGTGTTTTTATCTTTGATTTGTGTCGCAGGACTTGCGTGGCCTACCGAACAGGTGGGAACCTGTGGGGCTCTGCCACCCATTGGAACAGCACCGCACCGCAGCGGCGGCAGACCAGACAGCGCATCCGGTTGCCCAGGATGCCGTGCTTCTTGAAGGTGACAATCCCCTCGCCGTGCTGCCAGCCCAGCCCGAGGTCATCACTGCCGTAGTAGCGGCACTGGCGGATGGGCAGTTGATTCGTGGTCATCCTTGCTCCCCCCTTCGGTCATCTCTGCCGAGCAGTTCCACCAGACTGCCATCGTCCTCGTCCAGCGCTTCCAGGATCAGCCGCGCTCCCAGACGGAAGCCCAAGATAAAATTCTCCAGAGCCAGCGTGCTGCCGATCTCGTTCTCCGCGTCGATGAGCCGCAGCAGCAGACTGTGGGCTTCGCCATCCAGCAGTTCGGTGAGCTTCTCCTCACATTCCTGCGACTGCTCCATCGCTTTCATCAGGGATGTGCCGGAACGGATCTGGCGGTCGTATGGCGTGATGTTCCCGTAGTACAGGTCTTCCAGCGTCTCTCGCATGGTGTGCCACCTCCTTGTCAGCAACACACCATATCACAGAAACAAAAAATAGCCACAGGAACTGCGTTTTGTTATCAGAACATTCACAATTTCAGACAGCGCTGAAATCGGCTCAAAAACGGGCCAATATCCCCGAGGTGACCCCCGCGGGTGCACCTCTGAACTCCTTGATTTCAGCGGGCTTGCGGGATTTTCTCCTCCATTCCGGCCACCTCTGACGCCCGAATTGATCCAAACCGACCATCTAAGACCCCGCCTCTGAAAGTCCGCAATCCCTTGCGCCGTCCCGCTTTGCGGGACGGTGTGACCGGCAGGAGGGACGCTTGCGACCCCCTGCCTTTATCCAGCACTAAAATCGACCGGCTGCTGCGCCTGCACATTTTGGTTCTGGAGGGCCGAACGCTTGGGGCACACAGCCCGCACACCGCGCCCTGCAATTTGGGTGGGGCGTGTGCTCTACTCGCACCTCCATCGCCGCACACAACGCATCCCAGGCCGCGCAACGGCGTGGTCATGCACTCTGCTCCTTGTCAGGTGGAACGAACTCCACACCGGACTTCTCCGCCTGTCGCTGCGCCCGCTGTTGAGCTGCTGCCTGCTCCAGCGCAGACATCTGCCGCTCATGGAACTGGTCGATGGCGTTTTGGATCGGCTGGATGGTGTAGTGGAGACAACCGTTGCGCTTGAGACCGTCCCGGGTGATGACGTCAGTGCGCTCCGTGGCGATGAGGCCGTGCTCCTCCAGCAGTCCCACATACTTGGCCACGGTGTTGACCGAGATCCCCAGCTTGTCTGCGATGGTGGGGTAGCCGACCACGCACTGCCAGGTCCGCCGGTCCTCAATCCGCAGCAGGTAAGCGTAGATGGCCAGTTCATAGACATGGAGCCCCAACTCGAACACCGCGTTAGGGAGCATGAAGAAATACTTCTTCACATCCCGCTTCTGATTTCCCATCATCCCTGCCCTCCCTTCGTACGAGCGGAGATCCATCTCCGCAGTTCCTCCTTGGGGACCACGATGCGCTTGCCGATACGCAGAGAGGGGAAGTCCGCCTCCTGGACCAGCTCATAGGCGCTGGCATCTGAGATTCCAAGAAGATCCGAGAGCTGCTTCATATTCAGCATCAGCGGTAGCTCGTCATAGCTTTTGTAGATCGATGGTTTCAATTTTGTACCTCCGTTTTTCAAATTCAGAAAACCTTCTTGCGTTTCGGAGGGTGGTCTGTTAGACTGAATAGCAGATCAGGCTGTGTTTTCCGAAACGCAGCGGGCCGCCGGACTGTTGCAGCAGTTTGGCGGCTTTCTTTTTTCAGCGGACCATGCTTCATCACCTTCTTTTCTTCTGAACTGATTTTGACTTCCTGCGGATGAGCCGGATTGACTTGTTTCTATCAATCAGGTACAATCAGAGCATAGCACAGGGAAAAGGCCAAGCGCAATCGCTCCGGCGGTTGTTGGGTACACAACCGAAAGTCCATCGGAAACGGAGAGAGGAAGCATGATCTATCAGAATGACTACTTTTTTGAACGGTTTGATGTGCTGTTCGGGAAGAAAAGCAGCATCGTGGCGGGGGAAGAATATCCGCTGGGCTTCTTTGCAGCGGAGGTCATGGACATGGATGCCGCGGTGATCGAGGAATTAAAAAAGCTGACCCAACAGGCCAGCCAGAAGTTTGGTGTATTTCTGACCGCGCGGACAGCATCCAGCGCGGGGATGGCAGTTCAGGCGTTGGACCAAGCCTGGGAGCTTGTCAGTCAGCTTCCCCTGTACAACAAGCTTCCGTACCGGGAGGGGCGCGGAAGTTCTGTCAGCGGCGTTGTCTATGAGCTGCGTGGCGATGAGCAGAAGCTGGACCGGATGCTCACAGTGGGGACGGCAGAGAATGAGATGCTGCGTCGTTGGCACGGGGTGTATAACCGCCTGGCAGACGATCTTCAGCGGTTCCGATATGACACGGACGATATGCTGACTGATTATTTCGAGGAGCTGCCATCCCGCAGACCGGAGGCCTATGCGGCGGCATTCGAATCGTGTATGGCATCCTTCCGGGAGATCTACATGCAGACGGAGGACGAGGAGGACCTTGCGTACATGAGCGGACGCCGGATCAACTTTCCGGTGGGCATCTCCTTTGTGGTGGAGCGTGACAAGAGGACGGGCCAGCCCTTCATGGCAGAGCGAATGACCTTTGAGGACTTGATCAGCTTTCTGTATATGGACCTGTACCGCGGGATGGTGGCAGGCAACGTGCCGAGGCAGTGTCACAACTGCGGCAGGTGGTTTTTGGCGATCGGTGCATACGACACGGTGTACTGCCAGCGGGTGGCTCCGGGGGAGGAGGCCCGCACCTGCCGTCAGGTGGGCGCCCACAAAAAAGAGCGGGAGAAGAACGGTAAGGACTTTGCCTGCCGTGAATACGCCAGAGCCTATAACCGGCTGAAGACCTGGAAACAGCGGGGCAAGATCAGCGCGGAAGAATGGAACCGCCGGGTGGCGCACATTCAGGACGTCAAATCGGAATTCTTGGCAGGCGGCATGAGCGATGCGGAGTACACGGCGAAGCTGGAGCGGGTGTGACTACTGAACCACAAAGGAGAATGGACGAAAAAGCCGATGGGCAAGTCGTGATGACTCGCCCATCGGCTTTTTCATTGATTATAGCATCGCAGTCTGTGGATTGTTTGAAATCTATATGATGACAGTTTACATTACCATGCCACGGCTCACAAACTGCTCCAACAAAAATTGCCTTGCAAGCTCGATGTTCTCCTGCATGGAAAACTCGTTCTGCAAAGCAATGTCAAAGCTGTATGCAAGCTACGCTTTCTTTCCTCTCTCTGCTTTCTCCACCTCATTCCATAGCGTTTCCCGATCAGAGAAAGAGGGCGGGGCATGGGGCGGCAGCAGGATTTCCGAACAGATCACGCCGCCCTTTTTGGTGTAGTCGCTGTCCTCGCCGTAGTATTCGCTGTGCAGCTTTTCGCCGGTGCGATAGGCGGCAGACGCAATAGCGGATTGTCCTGCACTGCGCTTGATTTGTGTGACATGAAAATGATATAGAGCGATACTCAACACCTCTCTTTCTGTTCTGCCCGGTTGTGTTCATTGACCGCTTCCATAAGCAAGCCCTTGACCTCCGGGACGGCAAGAGCTTTTTCAGCAAAGGCATAAAACTCGGTTTCGGTCAAAACCTTTGTCAGCGGTGCAACGCTTTCGATGGCTGCGCCACGGGTGATAAGGTGGTGCGCTCGCTTGCGCCGACCTCCTTTTTCGTAGTAGGTGATACGGTTTTCAATCTGTTGCTTTTTGTGTTGGAGCTGCGAGATCTTGCGTTCATTTTCCGCTTTCTCGGCTTCCAGTTCGGGAATAGTTTTCTGTTTTGCCATAGTGTATGACCTCCTTGTTTTCTTGGTGGGGATATAAAAAGACCGCCTACCGAAGATCGGTAAACGGTCTATTTCTAAACGGTACTGTTATTTAGCTTCTTAATTCATCAACGTTTCGTCAGATCCTAAAGTACCTCGATATTTTAGATAGATTTTTTGATTCTCTCCAATTCCCTTCTGTTGAACAAAAGCATACCCAGCAATTTTCGAATAACGTTGTCCAGTTCACAGCAAACATGCTGCACAGCCCAGTTCTTACGACTGTACTCAGAATAGTCAAATGCGAACCGCCCATCCATGAACTCGGAAGCATATGTTTCGATTACTGTTTCAAAGGCTAAGAAATCGCCGTGTGCAATTTTGTTTCTCATTTTTCTAAAGAGTTCAGCCTGCCGCTTTGTATCACTTTCTGGACCAAGCAGCTCAAAAAACTGCGGCAATTTAGCGTCGAGTTCACTTTCTTTGTGCCTTTCGAGAAAAAGCTGGCACAACGAAAAGGCTTTAATCAAATGATTCTCATTGTACTCGTTATCCTTGTGGATGGTATTGACCAAGTAATCGAAAAGCAAATAGTCATTCCTTGAGCATAAGAAGCTGTCAAAGAGCTTTCCCCACTCCTGCAAGGCCAAAATGTACTCAGCGGATTCCTCACCACCCCAGAAAATACGCCAATGGTCAATTCCGTCGTGGTTTGAGGAGAACGTCCATTGCGGTACAGGCTTCGGGATTGCATAGTCTGGTTGGTCTGAATGGGCCATGAAGTTAATGAAGTCTATGATTTTCTCGGAATAATCTTCTTCACACAACCGCCCATCAAAACAATTGGTGTCCCAACCACCAAGAGGCATGTCCGTATAATCATAATCTTGATAGATGAAGATCATTTGATCTGCAATTTTTATATAGTGCTCTTGCTCAAACTCTCCTGGAAGGAGCTCATCTGGAAACAGTGTTTGATATAAATTGATTATCCCGCAGGGATAGTTCGTCCCAAGTTTTTCTTGATAGATTTTGTTTGCCTTTACAGCCAGTTCGAGCTCTTCGGCCAGAGCGTTTCTCCATTCATTGTATTCTTCGTTGGGAAGATTGGCGATGTATAACCCAAGTTTTTCAGATATGCAAATTGGTTCAATTTTTCCGTAAAAGTTTAATACAACCATTTTTCCTCCTGAAAACTAATGAGCAGCCTATCGTTTTCCACGTTCTTTGCGACTGAAAACATAATCGTCAGCTTTGGGATCATAATGAGATGACATTCCTACGATATCGTCTGACGCTATGTAGTCCATATATTCCATCCAAGCATCTAATGGTATGCGATAAAGAACTTTATTGCGATCAAAGTCAGAGGTTACACTGAAGCTATCGATTATGCCGTCTTCATTGAATACAACAAAAAACATATAGGAATGTATCAGCCAATTGCATACGTTCTTTCCCGCAACTACAACTTCTTTTTCGTTTTCCCAGTCATGACTATCTTCCTCTGGCCATCGATGGAGCCGATCAACGGGCTTAAGTGGCTGAACCGAACAGACTTTCAGTGAATAGTTTTCAGATTCGTCGCTGAGTTTTCCTCCGCAATCAATCAGTTTGCGAATAATGAACGCAGAATAGAAAATTGCCTTTTCGATGACCGTATATGTGGTGTCATCATTCTTCTCGAAGTGTTCTGCTGTATTGTATTTGATAATCAGATTTTTACGTCCACGCAAATCCTGTTTCCATGGAAAACTTTCAAAAATCATGATGACACCTCAAATCATTTGCTAATCAGATCCGGTATGTTGTCAGTGTTGGGAGTAGTTTCATAGCCGGGGAAGCGCAAATCAACAAGCCACTCTTTATATGACCGTTGTACCGCTTCCTCCAGTAGCTTAATCTGCTTCTGGTTATTTTCAGTCAAAGCATCATAAGAAGAAAGAACTTCTACAATTCTATGTTGTGTCGTAATATTGGACAGACTGATTTCAAGCGTTTAATACTCCAGCATAACATCGGATATTCAATTTTCGGCAAGGTCAAATGCAAGCGCTCAAACCGTAAATTTCTTGACTCTACAGGCTTTTCTGGTGTTTGTCCATAAATAACGCCCGCATTTGCAAAACCGTCTGTTAACAGTAAGTACACTGTGGATAGCCGCATAACGGCGCAAGGGGTGCTGCCCCTTGTTCGGAACGAAGTGACGCAAAACAACCTGGACTTCAACCGTCCTCCGGGCTGTCTGCCTCGCAGAGCGCACATACAGGGCTTGCCCCTGTATAGAAGTGCGCCCTTTGTTCCAAAGGGATTTCTTCGTAATTGCTAATTAGATGTTAATTCTCATATTCTGCAAGAATCCTTCGATATTTGTTGCTGTTGCTTCGGACTCATTTGTGAGCAGACCATCATCTGTCAAAATGGGCGTGTCCAACACGGATTTCATAGATACGGCAATACTCGCACAAGAGGCAATCACTTTTCGGGACTCTGCGCTGTATTGCCTGTAGTCATCACCCTCTGCTTGGAAAATATCCTCCATTTTATAGATCATAGGGAGAAAGTAGGTATCAAGCCTTGCAAGCAGATTGTAGAATATATAAGTTCGTCTGCGGATGGTTTCGCATTGCAAAGATGCTGTGTTTAGTTGAGCAGCAATTTGTACCGCCTCTGCCTTATTCGTATAAGCTTTTTCAAGGTCTTTCTTTGCGGCGTGACCTGCCACAAAACCCATGACCATGAGAGCGGGACCGGCAACGAGACCACCAAGGACTGCTGTGCCGCCAGCCATTCCAAGTCCTCCGGCAGCAAGGGAGCCTCCACCGAAAAATGCTAAGGTAGCATTGGTGGCGGCAGCTCCACTCAAAGAGGCAATCGCTGTTCCTGTGGATGCACAGGCAAGTGCTTGTGCTGTGCCGTATGCACCAAAGGCAGCCAATGCTCCGCCAGCGGTTCCCGCTACTGCGCCTCCTGCGAGTGATCCCGCAAAGCTTACCATAGATTTCAGTTCCACAAATTCCTTCTCATCAACATGGAACTTTTTCAGTTCCTCCAATCCCTCGGACTCACGAAAGTCAACATTTTTGATTTTCGTGAATGTATCAAAAAATTCTGTGATGCTGCTGTTAAGAATGAATAGTTTTTGTTCGCCGAGCTGACGCAGAGAATTTCCGCATGCCATTCTCTGAGTGTTTAGCCACTCGGTAGATGCTTCTACTATTTCATTCGCATTTTTATTGATTTTTTTCGCATTGTTCGCATCGATTCCGGCTTTAATGGTCTTTCCAACACCAAGCCCGCCTGTTGCTGCGGCAATGCCAATAAACAGTAATGGCAACGGCATATTGCGTCCTCCTCACAATGCTATAAGATCTAAAACACTTTCAAAAATGACATTCTTTCTATCCGCAAGCTTATTGACCATGGATTCAATCGTAAGATACGGTCTGTTGGTGGTTTTGATCCACGCCAACTCCCGTTCAATATCCATGAGCGTCAATATACTGCTTTCCATTTCAAGGAAAACCGCTTTATCAATGTTGAGCTTTCGGACAACATATTTCAGAAATCTTCTTTCGGCATCATTATACTTTTCATCGCTGTAGGCAACCGACAAAAGATTCCATACAAGGTGTTTCGGGGAAATGGATGCCTCCTCTGCCTTTTGAGAGGAAAGCAGCGCTTCTTCTGCACCGTCTTGAAGTGCATCGTAATAATCTTCCGGGTCAATAACCTTGTCCAAAGCAGTTTGGCACTCCTGAATAATCTGCTCCTTGGAATTAGAGAAATCCGGGTCGAGTTCCAAGCCAATCAAGTCAAATTTTTCTTCTTCGCCGTGATAGATTTCTCCATCTGCCGCCATAAGGAAGTATATAACCTTGATTGCAGAGCGTGCTGAGATGCTGGTAATATTCTGCGTTGGTGCTATCGCTTCATTAGAAGGCTTGTCCCCATCGGTCTTTTTGAAAATGCTTTTTATACGCTCCGATGTTTTTTCGCCTGCTTCCTTAATATCGGGCAGTTCAACTTCTTTTGCTTTTGCCTTAACTGTGTCTACGGCGTCATGCAGAGAACTTTTTAATCCCTTGCCAAAATCTTTTATAGCCATAACCGTCCCTCCCGGATTATAGTACAAGAGGAATATCAGACTCCATCAAGTCGTCAAATTCCTTTTGATTTGTGAATTGCGGCTCTCTGCCGAGAACTCTTTGTATTACGACATTTCCTTTTATCACAAGATCGGAATCGCCGGATGCAATACCTTGATTCATAAAGTCAAAGCCGCACATAAACGATTCTATATCTTCTGCAAGATACTGAGAAACTTTTTCTTCAAGCTGTGCCTTGAATTGCTGGAGCTGGCTCAAGAAAATAGCTGCCTTAGCTTCGGACAGGATCATCTTTTCATGGATAAGCTGCGTTTCTTTTCGCTCATTTGAGATTTCCTTTACAATGGCAACAGCAGCCCTACCAGCACCGACATAGTTAAATCTTGTAACAAAGCGTCCGGAAAACAGCACCCAGTTTCCACTGGATTCAATCGCTGCGTGTACCGCCGCATCCGCCGTATCTGCAACGGTAAATGTCATACTGGAAACCGCAAGCATACGGTCAACTGTTCGATTGCGGAAGGGAATCACATTGTTCCAGTTGACCTTTGCAACATCATTTCCGTGTTCGGCAAGTTCAGCAGCCAGATGGGAAGCAAAGTAACCGATACGAACATAAATCTCATTGAAAGCTACCGGGATGGCTTGTTTGCCCGCCACTTTATAAAGAGGAATTTCATGGCGGAGATCAATCTTTTGCTTTTCATAAAGCTCATTGACAAGCATCGGCAACCCGGTATTTCTCATGATCGGCAGCGAGGCAAATTCGTACAAGAGCGAAATAAACACGCCCGGAATACCCATGCCTCCACCTGCAGTATTCTTAGAGCCGCCCATGTCACTCACCAAATGCCCAAACCAATTATCTGCACATTTGGCAAGCTCAATAATCATCGGTGTTGATGCCACCAGATGAGCAAGCTTGCGGAGTGCGGCAGGAACTTCTTTTCCCTCGTCCTGTTCATATTTTTTCGTTGCAATAAATACCAGCCAATTCAATATACCGGTTATTACAGCCGGGGCAAGAATTTCAACAATATCTTTTGCCGATGTTTCAACAAGGGTGAAGTGCCACTCGCCATCTTTGTTTACAAATGTTCCGATTCTCAAGAATTGAACGATTATGGAAGAAGCAAGTCCCAGTGGGGTAGGATGATGCGCCAGATCAGCCAGATGGTGGTTTTTTGCAGAGACGCCTATTCCGGCACCTTTCCAAACATTGTCCTGTGCAACCTTAAATGCTTTTTCGAGATCGCCAATGGCATCCTTCAAACGCTCACGGTCAAAGCCCCTTGCACTGGCGTATTCTTGAATAAAATTGTTGACCTGCTGATGGGAGAGTGCAATGTCGCCATCTGTAATGATGGTTTCCCCAACAAACAGCGCATCAATCGCTCCTGCCATGATCCCACTGAATACTGCGAATGCGTAGTCAAGCTTGTCTGCACGGTTTGTATATCTTTCAAGTTCAGAGCTTACTCTGTACAAAGCATTATTAAGGGCATCAATGTCTACGGGGTGCTGTGGGCTTGCAGATTCTGCAACCACCTCAGCAGCAACAACTTCCTGTTCCTGCGTTTGGTTTTCTGCACTATTCTTTTTCTCAACAGTGTATGTGCCGTCAAGGATTCCTTGAAATTGTTCCGTATTTGTCCACCCATGGCTTTCATAGGCACGAGTCGCCAGTCTGGGGTGACTTTCATCCTGTGTCAGCATTTGCTCCATGAGTTTGTTCGACTTTGAATCGTTTACAAACGCTTTCAAGTCCATAGCCTGTTTCAAAAATTCTGCTCGATTGATATTTTCGTACCCGTGAAGTTTCAAAAGAACATCTATTGTTTTATCCGCAGTACCATCACAAAGAACGGCGGCTCGGTCAGCAGATAGTTCGCTGCACCGATCCCAAAACAGCAGGGCTCGTACCAATGTGGGCGTGAGATATTTTCTGATAGCGGGTATTCTGGATAAGGGGCTACTGTCGATGCCATCAATCAACTGACTTGCCATGGAGTGATAAAGGTAATGCTGACAGGCGATATGTCCGCATTCGTGTGCAAGTACAGTGGCGATCAGATCAGTAGGTATTTTTTCAACCAACTCCGAGGTGATAAAGATGTAAGGACTTGTGCTACCGCCTGTTGCTGCATTCATCTTTTTGGATTTTATATAGTACAGTTCGGGTACAACAATCCCCAGCTTCTCACATATAGGGGGAAGCAAATTATATATTTCGGGGAATTGGTTTTCGCTCAGTCTGATTGCTGAGGACAGAAAATTTATCTTTGCTGCCTTCTCATCCACATTGGCGATATATGATTCCCGCAGTTTAACAAATTTCGGGAAAATACTAAGCGCATCAAATGCCTTTTGGTCTAATTCGTGTTTATATAAATTTGGACTGAATGACATAGCATCGAATCCTTTCTATGGTTTTGTAGGAATAATTTATTCTTTTAAATCTGGAATAAACTCAACAATATCGTCCAGTTTGCAATCAAGAGAGGTACACAGCTTTTCCAGAATATTTACTCGGACATCTTCATTCTTTCCAAGCTTCGCCATTGCATTTGTACTGATTCCCGCAAGATGTGTTAGCTCTGTTTTACTCATCTTCTTGTCTATCATCATTTTCCAAAGTTTGTTGTAGTTGACTGCCATACACAACCTCCGTTCCGGTTTAGCTGCTACAATGAAATGTACTGGAAATATTATATCACAACTAACTCAAAAATTCAAGAAATTCTTGTAAATTGCAAGAAACAAGCAGGCGTTTTTGATGTTTTTCACTTGGGAATTGCTATGCCGTTCTGCTTCGCCAATTCGCTCGCCGCCTGTTTCCGTTCTTCACTGTACGGCGCAGTCAGCCGAAAGCTGAACCTGCCTTTTTCAATCTCAAAGGTCAGCCCGCCTTGCTCGTCATCGTCAATTTGGCGGCAGCATTGCGGATATTCTTTCGCAAATGCCGTTAGTCGCTTTTTCAGATCGGTGTTGTGGGTCTGCAACTCGATCATGCTACCATACTCGTCAAAATAGATGGATGTAGTCTTTTCTCTCTTGGTAAGTCCTGTTCTCATAAAACCTCCTGTTTTTTACGAATTTTTCTCGGCTCTTGAATTAGAAAAGTGGTGCGATTTTTCGACAGAAACGCTTCAAACGATGCGGAGTATGTTTCGGCTCTCGCTATCGGCTGATTTGCTACTTATCCGGCTCTTGACCGTATTTTCACGCTTTCCTGTTTGTGCGGCTTTTCAACCATTCCACAAGCTCATTTTTCATCACCAATTTACGCCCACCGATCCGCAAGGTTGGAAAATCTGGGCTGTTCAAAAGATTGTACGCACCCGCTTTGGAAATCTGTAACGCCTCTGCAAGCTGCTTTGCGTCCATCACATCGGGCATGGTTTCAAACGGTTCTCTGCTCATAAAATCTCCTTTCCTGCATGAAAAAGCAGCAGTCACCATTTCGGTAACTGCTGCTCATCAATTTATAACTTAAGAGTGGTGTTTTCTTCTCTGCTCATCACAGTAGGACAGAAACTTTTCTATTTTTTCCTCGTTTCTAACTGTCATGTTACAAAGTTTTGCTAAATGCTTTTTCTTGTCAAATTCTTCACGGGTATATACGCCGCAAAGCTCCACACTGGTGTTTTCTGGCCAAATATCATTGATAATTCCTGTTCTGAGGAAATCACTCATAATGTGTTGACCTTCAAAACGCTCATCCATGATCACATGAATATCATAGGAACCCATTCGATATATCCCGCCGACTTTGATCCCCCTTTTGACAAGGACAATTAGCTCCTCCTGTTCGTAAGTAATTCTGCCGTTAGCATTTCTTCTAAACTTCTTATTGAACAAATAGGCATTACCGGGAATGAGTTCTTTGCCATCTCGTATGTTGCAACGGCGAATCAAATCAAGAATATCATTATTTGTCATTTAATGCCCTCGCTTCCCGGAGGAATTGTCCAAGTATTTCCCATATTCGGCGGTCACAAAATCCTCATAGGCGTTTGCGATCTTGGCGATCCGCTTATGGACTGCGCTGGCGGTCTTGTAACCAACCTTATCTGCAATCTCCTGTCCGGTATAGCCCTCCATACGCAGTTTCAATATCTCACGATCTTTCTCCGTAATGGTGCTTTCCGCAAAAGAAGCGATCTGCATTTCTGAAATGATGGAGTTCTCAAAATCGCTACGAGGATCTGCTGCATCGAAAATATCCCCGTCCTCGCTCTTCATCATTTCATCCAGAGAGATTGGCTTGCCGGAACGGTTATGATGCCACTTCCGCATGAAGTCGGTCTTGACGGTGCTGCTTGTGGTTTCGTAATCCTCTACGGTACGGTTTTCCCAGATAGCGTCAATCATAGGCTGCCATTCCTGTTCCGCAATTACCATGTCGGTAACATTTCCGATCAGATTGCTGAATTGCTGATAAGTCAACCACGGCACTTCCACACCTTGCGGGATGTTGTAAAGGTTTTGGAAGCCAAGCCCGTTTTGCTCGAACTTCATTCGGATGTAGGGGATAATGCTGTATGATAAACGCCACAAAGGGAAATATCCTGCGTACTGCGTCCATGTACCGGGAATGTCACGATAATTGCCCTTGCGGTCTTTCACTTGGAAAAGCTGCCATGCGCTCCATGCGTAGCAATCCCATACAAGCAACTTAAACATATCGTCACATACAATGTGGTCATACTTGTCCATCCGTAAGACCTCATAGGGGCAGCGGGGCAGATCATAGG
>ERZ827101.2876-NODE-2876-length-13772-cov-3.335642_pt1 | contig 13772 bp, 10 predicted proteins | sample MGYA00519869_ERZ827101 | MGnify/ENA primary metagenome ERZ827101 (study PRJEB31778, sample SAMEA3449256) | human gut metagenome | biome: human gut; feature: human-associated habitat; material: faeces | place: United Kingdom | collected 2010/2012 ...
TGCAATCCAGACGGCAGTGGAGGAGAATGTTCCCATTGTTTCTGTCGGTGCAGTGACACAAAGTTCTCTGAATGTTGTGATTTCCCTTGCAAAAAGCGGCATCAAGGGTGCGGAGGATTTGGCAGGCAAGAAAATCGGTTATAGCGGTACGGCTCTTTCCGAGGCACAGATTGCATCTATGCTGAAAAACGTAGGGCTGTCTGCGGATGACTGCCAGTTTGTAGATGTCGGCTTCGACCTTTTGACAGCAACCACAACCGGACAGGTGGATGCAACCACAGGCAATATGGTAAACCACGAGGTACCGCAGCTGGAGGAGGAAGGCTTTGATATCAACTATTTCTACCCCACCGATTACGGCGTTCCCCAGAGCTATGAGCTGGTATTTTTGGCAGGGAAGGATGCAGTGGATAAAAACCCCGAAAAAATCGAGAAATTCCTGCGTGCCTGCCGCAAGGGCTTTGACTTCATGAAGGAAAACCCTGAGGAAGCATTGCAGATTCTGCTGGATCACCAGAATGAGGAAAACTTCCCGCTTTCCAAAACAGTGGAAACAAAGAGCATGGAGATTCTACTGCCCGTAATGGAAACAGAGGATGCGAAGTTCCTGTCTCAGGATGTTTCCGTATGGCAGAATAATGCGGATTGGATGTATGAAAATGGGATTCTGAAGGAAAAGGCGGATGTTTCCTTCCTGGTTAAAAATTTACTGGATGAATAAATAAAGGCAATCAAAAAGCCCCCTATCTTAGGATAGGGGGCTTTGTTGTATGTCTGATTTCGACTTAGGATTATACATTGAAGCGGAACAGCACTACATCGCCGTCCTTCATGACGTATTCTTTGCCTTCGGAGCGGACTAAGCCCTGCTCCTTTGCGGCATTATAGGAGCCCAAACGCATGAGGTCATCATAATGCACAACCTCTGCACGGATGAAGCCGCGCTCAAAATCGGAATGGATTTTGCCTGCCGCCTGCGGTGCCTTTGTGCCCTTGGTGATGGTCCACGCGCGGGATTCCTGCGGCCCTGCGGTCAGATAGCTGATTAAGCCCAGAAGCTTATAGCTTGCGGCAATCAGGCGATCCAAACCACTGGTTTCCACGCCCAGCTCGGCAAGAAATTCCTTTTTATCCGCTTCGTCCAAATCGGAGATTTCTTCTTCGATTTTTGCGCACAGCACGAATACCTCGTTATGCTCTGCGGCGGCATATTCTCTGACTCTGCCGACAAATTCGTTGGATGCACCGTCATCCGCCAAGTCATCCTCTGTGACATTTGCGGCATACAGCACGGGCTTTGCGGTCAGAAGTGTCAGGGTCTGCACGAATTCATAATCCTCGGGGGCATCGAATTCCACGCTTCTTGCGGACTTGCCTGCCTCCAGCGCTTCCTTCAGCTTCAAGAGAATATCCAGTTCTCTTTGCAGGGATTTATCCTGCTTTGCGAGCTTTACGGTTTTGGAAATGCGGCGTTCCAGAATTTCGATATCGGAGAAAATCAACTCCAGATTGATGGTTTCAATATCACGGATGGGGTCGATGGAGCCGTCCACATGGACAACGTTTGTGTCCTCAAAGCAGCGGACAACATGACAGATGGCATCCACCTCGCGGATATGGCTGAGGAATTTATTGCCAAGGCCCTCGCCCTTGGATGCACCGCGTACCAGACCTGCGATATCGACAAATTCGATTACCGCGGGTGTTGTTTTTGCGGAATCATACATTTCTGTCAGCCTTGCCAGACGTTCATCGGGGACGGGAACCACACCCACGTTGGGGTCGATGGTGCAGAAGGGGTAATTGGCTGCCTCTGCCTTGCCCAGTGTCATAGAATTAAATAAGGTGCTTTTGCCCACGTTGGGCAGACCTACGATTCCTAATTTCATAGTTTTTTTCTTCCTTTCGGTTTTTCTGCATTTGAAAAGGAGGATAACCCTCCTATACTATCCTAATAGTATAGCGAAAAGGAAACGGCTTGGCAAGGCGAAACCTCAGCATTTCCCGTCTTTTTTGTCTTTTCTCCCCTTTTTCTCTTTTTTGTCTTTTCCGCCCTTTTTGCATTTTCTGCCCAGAACGGCGAAGGCAGACAGAAGGAGAAAGAAAAGACCTGCAAAGGCGCCATAGTTTCTCAGATCGTTCTTTGTGATGAAAACGCCGTTTGCCGGAGTTTCATGGATTGCTTTTGCCGGAACGCGTGTGTGGGTTCTTTTTTCCTGCATAAGAAAGACCTCCTTTATGAAAAAAATAAAGTTTTCTGTTTTTCTTTAGTATACACCTTTTTTGGAAAGATGGGATGAAAAATCCTGTTTTGATAAAAAAAGAATATAAAATGGGGGCGAAGGGAGAGGGAAGGCGTTAGGGAGGAAAAAGAGGGAAGCAACGGCGGTTTTGCCTGAGAGATTAAAGAAACCTTAAGACCTTGGGACTAGGCAGAGGGGCGCAGTTATGATATAATTTATAGTGACATTTCGGCAGATGTGCCTGATGGAACAGTAGAAAGAGGAATTTATAAGAACAATAAATAGAAAACGAAAATCAAAGGGGGTAAAAGTTATGAAGCGCAAGTTCGCGTTAATCCTGTCTGCGGTGATGGCAGCTTCCAGCCTGCCCTTGACAGCCTATGCGGCAAATTTCAAGGATATCAACGATGTGCCCTGGGCAGGGGCGGAAACAGTCATCAACAGTGTGGCGGACAAGGGCCTTTTAAGCGGCTATGAGGACGGTACCTTCCGTGCGAAAAACAACGTAACCTACTGCGAGGCAATGCAGATGGTTTACAATGTGCTGGTGAAAACAGGGGTTGCAAAATCCATGGATGCGGTGGAGGCGTATGCCTACATGGGTACGCTGGATACATATCAGGTGCCGAAATGGGCGCAGATGGCAGTTGCCTATGGGCTGAAGAACGGCATCATTGACATGCAGCTGGTGGCAACAAAATTTGCAGGCGGCAACACAGCGGCAACAAGAGAGGATGTTGCGCTGCTGTTCGGCAATGCGCTTGGAATGTATTATGACAAGGAAAAGGATGCGGCAGAGGCAAAGAAGTTTGCGGACTACTGGAGCATTTCCGGCGAGAGACTGGTGCAGATCGACCTTTTGAAAAGACTGGGCGTTGTGAGTGGGGACAACTACAACAACTTCAACCCCAAGAAGAACATCAACCGTGCGGAAATGGCTGTTATGCTGAACAAGACAAACGGCATCCTGACAGAGGGCGTTGAGGAAAGCGGCACGATTACCAACATTACGGTAAACGAAAACAAATATTACAACTTTACGGTGAGGATGACACAGGGCGGCACGGAAAACGTGATGGCAACACTGGGGCAGATGCCTGTTTATTCTGGCAACACCACACAGACCGTTGCACTGAGCAGTCTGAACAAGGGCGATCAGGTTTCCTTAATCCGCAGCGGCAACAGCGTGATTGCAATGCGCGTGACAAAGGGTTCTACGGCGCAGTCCAAATATGACATGACGGGGTATGTGGATTCCTATAAGAATGACAGCCTTAGCTTTGAGAACGAAAACACGGGCGAAACCGTAAAATATCCCATCAAATCCGGCGCGAAAATCGTTGTCGGCGGACAGACGGTGACAAGAACACAGCTGAAAACCCTGCTGGATGACCATTATAAGGAGCACGCCTATGCAGGCATCAAAACAACCATTGAAAGAGAAAAGAAGAATGGGAATTATGAGGATGTTACCTATATTGATGAGCTGTATATCACCTTTACGAATGAATACACGAGAGTGGGCGAGGTAAAGAGCTTCTCCACAAACAGCGTGAATATGAAATTCATCGGCAGCAGCAGCGAAGGCACCTATTACTTTGCGGCAAACTGCGAATTCTACATCGGTGACACCAAGAGCACAGCGGCGGCACTGAAGAAGCTGGCAGATAGCGGTACGGTTTATGTGAAGGTTACGGTCAATGCGGATGAAAAGGTTTCCAAGGTAATTATGTCCGAGGATACCTTTGACGAGGGGAAAAAGGACACCAGCAGAACCTATAAGGTAAAGAGCCTGAATGACAAGAAGCTGGTGGTAGAGGAGAACAAGGAAACCACAACCTTTACTTTTGGTTCCACGAACCCTCTGGATAACATTACATTCTACGGCTATAAAAATAAGGACTGGGAGAATCTGGGCAACGTAGATAAGGCGGAAGCATTCGCGGATGATACGGATGATACCATGTACTGCAAGGTTGTGATGAACAAGAGCAACAAGGTGACAGAGATTTATCTTTCCACAGATAAGCAGGCTTGGAACAAGACAAGCGACGAGAAGAGAGAACGCAAGGGCACAGTGGCTTCGATTCAGAATGATGTGCTGAAATTCAAGACCTCTTCCGTAAGCTACACGATGCTGGATAAATACAACACGAAGGATTCTGATAATACTATCAAAATTGGCAGCACAGAGACACAGTCCAAGAAGCTACTGACAAGACTGGCGAACGATTCCGCATTTGAGCTGTATGCGGAAATTGTTGCGGACGGCAACAATAAGGTGACAGAGGTTGACGCAAGACTGACAGCGGCAACCGGCAAGCTGGTGGAATACGACCAGGATAAGAAGAGAATCAAAATCGAAACAAGCGGCGGCGAATATGAACTAATTACAACCTCCAAGCCGAAGCTGACGGACGAGGACGACAAGAAATTTACACTGGACGACATTGCAACCTCCAAATATGTTGGGGAGGAAATCAAGCTGGGCTTCAACAGCAGCGGCGTGGTAAATCAGTTTACATTAGTAAATGGTCCGAATGTGGGCAGCGGTCTGACGAAGGTAAGCGGCATTGCAACCTCTGCGGCAAACGGCTTGCAGGTGGACGGCAAGAGCAAGGCGTACAGCTTCCTGAGCGAAAGAAAAATGACGCTGCGCGTTTACGGTTCTCCCACAGAATCTCTGGATACGGTGAAGAAAATGATTGCTGACCCGAATGTGAAGGTTTATGTAGAGGCAGGACTGGACGATCAGGAAAGAGTGGAAACGCTGAATGTTTACATCAGAGAGGCGGCAGGCGAGCTGACCTCCTGCGACAGCGATTACATCCGCATCCGGACGGCAAGCGGCAACAAGTTCTCTCTGGATCTGCCCGGCAAGGTGAAAACCTGTAACGTAAAGGGTCTGAAGCAGGAGGATCTGGAGGATGGCAATGCAGATAATAAGGGCTATACAGTAAAGGTTGTCCTTACAGATGCAGGCGTTATCAGCAGCATTACGGGTTAAAAAATGAAATCGAAAGCAGGCTTCGGAGAAGCGTGGATTCAATAAAAAAGAGAAGGAGAGCGAATTGCCGCTCTCCTTTTTCTATGGGGGATTGACAGGGGGAGGATAAAAGTGTAAAATTACACTAAGTTAAAAAGTGTAAATTTACACCAATTATGCCGAGAAGGAGGTCTTTCATGAAACGAGACATCAAGCTGTACAACCTGATTTTCCCGATGTGGGGAATATATTTCTATGCCATTTTGTTTCCGTATTTTTTTGTGCTTTTGCTGCCGGCGAATTTTATTGTGGATACGGTAATGCTGCTGCTTCTGTTTTTCCTGTTCAAGGTGCCGGAGAAAAAGGAGCTTTACCGGAGGGGCATTTGGAAAGCATGGGGCTTTGGATTTCTGGCGGATTTTCTGGCGGCAGGGGTTCTGGTCATCATCAGCAGTGCGGTTTCGCTGCCATTTCATATATATGCGCCGTTTTCCTCTGTGGGGGCATTTTTATTTGCAACGGTTGGCGTAGTTCTGGCAGGGGTACTGATTTACTTTTTCCATATAAAGTTCGTATGGAAGGGAATTTTATTAGAGGAAGGAAAGAAAAAGAAAATCGCACTGGGGATGGCGATACTGACGGCACCATACCTGATGTATCTGTCGCCGCTATAAGTCGCCGCTATAAGAAGGGAAGAAGGAGCATGACGAAGAAGGAATTTGCCGCGGCACTGGACAGTGCATTGAAGGCGGTGCGGAAGGAATATGGATTTACGCAGGAAAAAATGGCGGCGGTGCTTGGGATTTCCAAAAAGACCCTTGTGGAGATTGAGAAGGGGCGCAGCTCTCTGGGATGGACGGGTGCGGCGGCATTTGCGGCAATTTTCCGCGAAAGCTGCATTTTGCAGGCGCAGTTCGGCGGAGATTTGGATGATTTGGTGGAGGCGCTTGCCTTTGCGGAGGCAGAGCCGCAGTACCCGAAAACAATGGGCGGAAGGGTCTGGTGGAGAGAGATATGGAAGGAGAAGGGGTATCGGATACAGCAGAATGTGGTTTCGGGGCATTTTCGCTTACTGGATAGAGAGAATCGGCGGCTGATGGCTTCTTTTACACTGGAGCGAGTGATGGAGCGGTTAAAAGAGGAATTGCAGTAAGCGTATGGGTACAAAATGATGGATTGCACCGATACAATTATTTGTTTTACTGTGCTGCTACTGGCGGACAGACGATGGATATGATATCCTTACGATAACGAAAAAACAAGTAAGGTGGGAGATGCAAAAATGAAAACGAAAGAGCTTTGTATTCACGGCTTGCTGATTGCTTTGGTGGCAGTCTGCACGATGGTATTCCAGATTCCTGTTTCCGCAACACAGGGCTATGTACACCTGGGGGACAGCATGATTCTTCTGGTCGGGGTATTCTTCGGGGCAAGATACGGCATGGTTGCCGGCGGTATTGGCTCCGCACTGGCGGATGTTCTGAGCGGCTACAGCCATTGGGCACCCTTTACGCTGATTATCAAGGGTCTGATGGGCTGGCTGATTGGTAAGATTGCATCCGGCGCAGGCAGCAGAGCGAAATTCTACACAGGGCGCAACCTGTTGGCGGCTTTTGTTGGCGTTGCATGGATGGTATTCGGCTACTTTATCGGCGGCGGTATTTTGAAGAGCAGCTTTGCGGTAGCGGCAACCTCTATTCCCGAAAACATTGTACAGGGCGTAGCAGGTGCAGTGATTTTCTTTGTGGTAGGCGCAGCGTTCCACAAGGCGAATATTTATAAGATAGTTTCAGAACAACAATAAAGGAAAATATAAAATGAATATTTGATGCGTACTTAGAAAGACCGAAGGAGCTCCTCCTTCGGTTTTTCTTTTGCACCCGTTGACCGAGAGAGCAACGATGTGATACGATGACGGGAAAGGAGGTTTTGAGATGGAACGGCTTTTTGAGATGGAAGGGCAGCTTTTGCTTTGGATACGGGAGGTTTTTGCAAGCCCTGTTATGGATAAAATTATGATTTTTATTTCCTCTCTGGCGAACAAGGGGATGCTCTGGATTGGGATTGGCGTGGTGCTTCTGCTGCTTGGCGTAAAGGGACGAAAATGGAGCAATCGCGGGCTGCTGGTGCTGCTTTCTCTGGCATTCAATATGGTTATCTGCAATCTTCTGCTGAAGCCCTTGGTGGCGCGCACGCGACCGTATGACCTGCTGGGGTACGAGATTCTGGTGCGCAGGCTGGGGGATTATTCCTTTCCTTCCGGACACACCTCGGCATCCTTTGCGGCGGCAACGGCGATTTATGCCATTGACCGCAGATGGGGAGCGGCGGCGTATGTGCTGGCGGCACTGATTGGATTTTCCCGTCTGTATTTGGGGGTACACTTTCCGACGGACGTTCTGGCAGGGGCGGTTGTAGGGATTCTCGCGGCAAAGGCGGCGCAGTGTCTTTTGGAGAAAAAAATGCATTTTAATAAATAAGATATCTTATTTTTTAAATTCAAACTGGTTATTTTCTGATAAAAGATTGAAAATATTGCAGAAAAATGGAAAAAATATTGCAAACCGGCTTATTTTAAGATAAAATGGAAGTCGCTATAAAAATATGAGAGATAGAAGATAAGAGGAAGGAAGTTTAGAGCAATGGCGATACCTGTAATTTATCAGCTCATTACGATGGTCATTTTGATGATTATCGGCGTGGTGCTGCACAAGAAGAATTTTCTGTCACTGACGAATGCGAAGGGGCTTTCTATCGTGCTGACGCGCGTGGCGGTTCCCTGTAACATGGTAGTTCTGCTGCAAAGGGAATATTCTCCTGAGATTTTCAAGGGCTTTCTGGTGACCTGCGGTGCGACGTATCTGATGTGCTGCATCGGTGCGCTGCTGTTCTTTATTGTCGGCAAGGCGATGAAAATGCAGCCGAAGGAGCTGGGGCTATTCAGCGGCGGCGGCGTTTACAGCAACGTTATTTTTATGGGGCAGCCGTTGATTATGGCAATGTACGGCGTAGAGGGACTGATTTTCTGCGTAGCTGTCATGTTTACCTGCAACGTATTCTTGTTTACCGTCTGCTCTGTGCTGTTTGCAATGGGCAGTGATTTGAAAAAATCCGCATTGCAGATGCTCAAGGATGCGTTTATCAACCTAATCTGCCTTTCCGCGATTATCGGCGTATTCTGCTTTGTGAACTCGATTTCTCTGCCGCAGCCTATTTTTGATGTGCTGCAGTATTCCGCAAATACAACTGTCTGCCTTTCCATGATTTACATTGGGTCTTTGCTGGCGGCGGCGAATGTGCGCGAAATCTTCAAGGATAAAAAGGTTTATATTTTCAGCTTCCTTACGCTGATTGTTATGCCCATCATTACGAAGCTCATCTGCGGGACCTTCATGGGCGGCATGGCACTGAGCGTACTGGTGGTGCTGATGGGGACACCTGCGGCGGCGGCGTTGCCCTCCTTTGCCGATCTTTACGGCAATGATGAGAAGAGAGCATCGGAATATGCCTTTGTTTCCACAATTCTTTCTGTTATCACACTGCCGCTGGTGGCGCAGTTCCTGTGTCAATAAGGAGTGGGGCGAAAGCAGGACTTCGGCTTGCACGGATATGAAAATAAACAATAGGAAAAAAGAACTCTCTCCGGTTATTTGGGGAGAGTTTTTTGGATTGTACGGGCGGAAAAACAGCCTGCTTGTGCAGATTGTTCAAAAATAACAAAAATTGTATACAAAATTAGTACAACTGTGTGGAGGATGTGACTTGATTTTTGGAAACCCTTTCGTTTATACTTAGTTGTGGGACAGAATATGACTTGACCCGCAGGGAACGCATGAAAAATGATACACGTCGATTCCCCCTGCGCCATCAAAAACAGGGCTTTCTGGTGCAGAAGGATTTGGCTGTGTATTTGTTTTTTTCGGAGCTTTTCCGGCAGAACCGACCGGAGGGGTGCGAAGGGCGCTCCCGTGGGAACTGATTTTCCGCCCCGGCGGGAAGGAAGTTATATTCCGCATTTTTATTATTATCCACATTCTAAATTTTTTAAGAAACAGGGGGATTATTATGGCAAGTTTAATCTATCTGGCGCCTTGGTATCGTGGCGCTGCTGTTTGCTTTCGTCCTGGCAGGTAAGGTTAACAAAATGGACGAGGGTACAGACAGAATGCAGGAAATCGCTGCAAGCATCAGAGAGGGTGCAAGAGCGTTCCTGTCCGCAGAATACAAAATTCTGGTTATCTTCGCAGCTGTACTGTTTATTCTGATTGGCTTCGGCGTAAGCTGGCCTACAGCAATCTGCTTCGTTGTTGGTGCAATCTTCTCCACACTGGCAGGCTTCTTCGGTATGACAGTTGCAACAAATGCAAACGTAAGAACTGCAAACGCAGCTAGAACAGGCGGTATGAACAAAGCCCTGTCTATCGCATTCAGCGGCGGCGCAGTTATGGGTATGTGCGTAGTTGGTCTGGGCCTTCTGGGCGTAGGCGCAATCTATGTATTGACAGGCAATGCAGACATCCTGTTCGGTTTCTCTCTGGGTGCTTCCTCCATCGCTCTGTTCGGCCGTGTTGGCGGCGGTATCTACACAAAGGCTGCCGACGTTGGTGCTGACCTGGTAGGTAAGGTTGAAGCAGGTATCCCTGAGGATGACCCTCGTAACCCCGCAGTTATCGCCGATAACGTAGGCGACAACGTTGGTGACGTTGCAGGTATGGGTGCTGACCTGTTTGAATCCTATGTTGGTTCCGTTATCTCTGCAATCACACTGGGTCTGGTATACTACAGCGCAGAAGGCGCTCTGTATCCTCTGGTACTGGCAGCAGTTGGTATTCTGGCTTCCATCATCGGTACATTCTTTGTTAAGGGTGATGAAAACGCAAACCCTCACAAGGCTCTGAAGACAGGCTCCTATACAGCAGCAATTCTGGTTGCGATTGTATCTGTGATTCTGTCCAAAACCTGCTTTGGCAACATGAAGGCTGCCATCGCAGTTATCGCCGGTCTGATCGTTGGTCAGATTATCGGTATCATCACAGAAATCTACACCTCCGGTGATTACAAATCCGTTAAGAAGATTGCAGACCAGTCCGAAACAGGCCCTGCAACCACAATCATTTCCGGTCTGGCTGTAGGTATGGAATCCACAGCTATCCCCATCATCCTGATCTGCGTAGGTATCTACATTGCATACACCGTATGTGGTCTGTATGGTATTGCTCTGTCCGCAGTAGGTATGCTGGCAACAACAGGTATCACTGTAGCGGTTGACGCTTACGGCCCTATCGCCGATAACGCAGGTGGTATCGCAGAAATGGCAGGTCTGGATCATTCCGTAAGAAACATCACAGATAAGCTGGACGCAGTTGGTAACACAACAGCAGCTATGGGTAAAGGCTTCGCAATCGGTTCCGCAGCACTGACAGCACTGGCTCTGTTCGTATCCTATGCAGAGGCTGTTGGCCTGTCCACAATCGACATGCTGAATCCTCGTGTTATCATCGGTCTGCTGATCGGTGGTATGCTGCCCTTCCTGTTCTCCGCATTCACAATGCAGTCCGTAGGGAAAGCTGCATTTGAAATGATTGAAGAAGTAAGAAGACAGTTCCGTACCATCCCCGGCATCATGGAAGGTACAGGCAAGCCCGACTACAAGAAATGCGTAGAAATTTCCACAACAGCAGCACTGAAGGAAATGCTGGTTCCCGGTATCATGGCAGTTGCAGCTCCTCTGGTAGTTGGTCTGCTGCTGGGCGTTGATGCACTGGGCGGCCTGCTTGCAGGTGCTCTGGTAACAGGTGTTATGATGGCTATCTTCATGTCCAATGCCGGCGGTGCATGGGACAATGCGAAGAAGTACATTGAAGAAGGCAACCACGGCGGTAAAGGCTCCGATGCACATGCAGCAGCCGTTATCGGTGATACCGTTGGTGACCCCTTCAAGGATACTTCCGGTCCTTCCATCAACATCCTCATCAAACTGATGACAGTTGTATCTCTGGTATTCGCGCCTCTGTTCCTGGCAGTTGGCAGCCTGCTGTAATGAGATAAAACAAGATAAAGGGAAAGCAGCCCATTTTATGGGCTGCTTTTTTTCGTGCCGCAAAAGCGGTATTTTATGTCGAAAAAAAGGAAATGAAAGCTTTTATTTTGCGGTATGCGATGTATCAAAAAAGAGTGGGGCAAAAAATGTCCCGATTTTTTCAAAAAATACAAAATACACTCTTGTGCAACGGGGAAATTTGGGGTATTCTTAGCATAGGGAAGAATTTTCCTCGCGGCACAGAAGAGTTGCAAAAGTGGTAATTGTTTTTAACAGAATGTTTCTGCCTTGCTTTGCGGCAAGAGCAGGAATCAGAATTTACCCAAAATTGATTACAGGAGGTAATGAGTAATGAGCAAGAAATATGTTTATATGTTCAGCGAAGGCAACGCGGGCATGAGAAACCTGCTGGGCGGCAAAGGCGCTAACCTTGCTGAAATGACAAATCTGGGACTGCCTGTTCCTTATGGCTTCACCATTTCCACAGAGGCTTGTACGGAATACAACGAAGGCGGCAAGAAGCTGACAGATGAAATGATCGACCAGATTGAAGTTGCTCTGGCAAAGCTGGAGGAAATCGCAGGCAAGAAGCTGGGCGACCCCGAAAATCCCCTGCTGGTTTCCGTTCGTTCCGGTGCGAGAGCATCCATGCCCGGTATGATGGATACTGTTCTGAACCTTGGGCTGAATGATATTTCCGTAGAAGGTCTGGCAAAGAAGACAGGAAATACAAGATTTGCTTATGACTCCTACAGAAGATTTATCATGATGTTTGCAGACGTTGTTATCGGCGTTTCTAAATCCAAATTTGAAAGAAAGCTGGATGAATACAAGGAAAGTGTTGGCGCAAAATATGACACAGACCTGACAGCAGAGGATTTGAAAAAGGTAACTGCTATCTTCAAGCAGATTTATCTGGATGACCAGGGCAAGGAATTCCCTCAGAATCCCAAGGAACAGCTTCTGGAAGCAGCAATGGCTGTATTCCGTAGCTGGGATAATCCCCGTGCTTTCGTTTACAGAAGAATGAACGATATCCCTTACAGCTGGGGTACTGCCGTAAACGTACAGATGATGGTATTCGGCAATATGGGTAATACCTCCGGTACAGGTGTTGCCTTCACAAGAAACGCTGCTACAGGCGAAAAGGCTATGCTGGGTGAATATCTGGTAAATGCACAGGGCGAGGACGTAGTTGCCGGTGTTCGTACACCTAACCCCATTGCAAAGCTGAAGGAAGATATGCCCGGTGTTTACGATCAGTTCATGGATATCGCAAACACACTGGAAAAGCATTATAAAGATATGCAGGATATGGAATTCACCATTGAAGAAGGCAAGCTGTTCTTCCTGCAGACAAGAAACGGTAAGAGAACTGCAAACGCGGCTCTGAGAATCGCGGTTGAAATGGTAGACGAGGGTCTGATTACAACAGACGAGGCTCTGCTGAGAGTAGAACCCAAACAGCTTGACCAGCTGCTGCACCCTGCATTCGACCAGGCTGCACTGAAGGCTGCAAAGGCTCTGGGCAAGGGGCTGCCCGCATCCCCCGGCGCTGCCGCAGGTAAGATTTATTTCACAGCAGAGGAAGCAAAGGCTGCTGCAGAAGCAGGCGACAGAGTTATTCTGGTTCGTCTGGAAACCTCTCCTGAGGATATCGAAGGTATGGCAGCATCTCAGGGTATCCTGACAGTGCGTGGTGGTATGACCTCTCACGCAGCGGTTGTTGCGCGTGGTATGGGTACCTGCTGTGTATCCGGCTGCGAAGAAATCAAGATGAACGAAGAAGCAAAGACCTTTACACTGGGCGGCAGAACCTTCAAGGAAGGGGACTATATCTCTCTGGATGGCTCCACAGGTAACATCTACGGCGAAGATATTCCTACCGTAAAGGCAGAAATTACAGGCAACTTCCAGACCTTCATGGCTTGGGCTGACGCGAAGAGAGTGCTGAAGGTTAGAACAAATGCCGACACGCCCAACGATGCACAGACAGCAATCGACTTCGGCGCAGAGGGTATCGGTCTGACCAGAACAGAGCACATGTTCTTTGCGGCTGACAGAATCATGAAATTCAGAAAGATGATTATGTCCGATACCGTAGAGGAAAGAGAAGCGGCACTGGAAGGCATTGAGCCTTTCCAGAAGGATGACTTCAAGGGCATCTACAAGGCAATGCAGGAAAGACCTGTTACCATTCGTCTGCTGGACCCCCCTCTGCATGAGTTCATGCCTAACACAGAGGAAGAATTTGCACAGCTGGCTGAAATGACAGGCAAAACAGTGGAAGAACTGAAAATCAAGGCACGCAGTCTGCATGAGCTGAACCCCATGATGGGTCACAGAGGCTGCCGTCTGGCTGTAAGCTATCCCGAAATTGCAAGAATGCAGGCAAAGGCTATCATGGAAGCTGCTATCGAGGTTTCCGAGGAGGATGGCATCAACATTAAGCCTGAAATCATGATTCCTCTGGTTGGCGAAATCAAGGAACTGAAATATGTAA
>ERZ827101.2892-NODE-2892-length-13675-cov-2.768722_pt1 | contig 13675 bp, 10 predicted proteins | sample MGYA00519869_ERZ827101 | MGnify/ENA primary metagenome ERZ827101 (study PRJEB31778, sample SAMEA3449256) | human gut metagenome | biome: human gut; feature: human-associated habitat; material: faeces | place: United Kingdom | collected 2010/2012 ...
AAGATATAAAATTAACAATAAGAATCTGCAATAAGCAGAGGATAACATCTGACCATAAACTTTTTCAAAACCAGTTTGTTATCTAAACATATCAACCATTTAAAAGAAAGGAATTAATTATGAAAAAAGTAATAGACAAAGCGGAAAGCCGTGGACGTGCTCTATATGATTGGCTCGACAGTCACCATACATTCAGTTTCGACACCTACTACAACCCGCGCCGTATGAACTTCGGTGCCCTGCGCGTACTGAACGATGACCGTGTAGAACCAGGTAAAGGCTTCGGCACCCACCCGCATAAAAACATGGAAATTATCTCCATCCCCTTGAAAGGAAAGCTGAAACATGGTGATAGCCAGAAGAACAGCCGATCCATCACGCCGGGTGACATACAGACCATGAGTGCCGGTACCGGTATTTATCACAGCGAAATGAACGGCAGCGACACCGAACCGGTAGAGTTCCTACAAATCTGGGTAATGCCGGAGAAGCTGAATACACCACCTGCCTATCAGGATTATGACATCCGCCCGTTGCTGCGCAAGAACGAACTGGCGTTGATTGTTTCACCGGACGGTGACGCTCCTGCCAAGATGCTGCAACAGGCATGGTTCTCCATCGGAGAGATAGAAGCAGGCAAGAAGATCGGCTATCACATGCACCAGTCGCACGCGGGTGTGTACATCTTCGTGATCGAAGGTGAAGTGAAGGTGGACGACACTGTACTCTCACGCCGTGACGGCATGGGTGTATATGACACTCACAGCTTTGAGCTGGAAACACTGAAAGACTCGCATATCCTGCTGATGGAAGTGCCCATGTAAGTCTTTTAGATAAAAATAACAGCTAAAAGCCAAGGTTTGTGTAGCGTTTTTCGTAATATTGCGCTATAAATTGATCCTTGCATGAAACTTGATTACATTTACCATAGCGGCTTCGCGATTGAAGCGGACGGAGTGACAGTCATTATCGATTACTACAAAGATTCCTCTGAAACGGAATATAATAAAGGTATCGTTCATGACTATCTGTTGGGAAGACCCGGAGAACTATATGTACTCTCTTCCCATTTTCACCCCGACCACTTTAATCGCGAAGTTCTTTTATGGAAGGTCGAGCGTCCGGATATTCACTACATCTTCTCCAAGGACATCCTGAAACATCGTCGCGCCACACGTGAGGATGCCACCTATATAAATAAAGGTGATGTGTACGAAGACCCGAATATCCGTATCGAAGCATTCGGCTCCACGGACGTGGGCATCTCTTTTCTGATCGACCTGCAAGGCATCCGGCTGTTCCATGCCGGAGACCTGAATAACTGGCATTGGAGTGAAGAGTCCACCCCACAGGAAATCCGGAAAGCTGAAGGCGACTTCCTTGCCGAGGTGAAGTACCTCCAGCAGACCGCCCCTTCGGTAGACGTAGCCATGTTTCCAGTGGACAACCGCATCGGGAAAGACTATATGAGAGGTGCGGAACAATTCGTGGAACGAATAAAAACCGCTATCTTTGTTCCTATGCACTTCAGCGAGGAATACAAGGGCGGAAATGCTTTCCGGGAGTTTGCCGAAAGCAAAGGTTGCCGTTTCCTGTCCATTACCCGTAGGGGCGAAAGTTTCGATATTACTCAATAAAACATACGCATTATGAAAAATTTGACACAGTTTCTTTTTATGCTGTTATGCATCTGTCTGCCGGCCACAGCGTTTGCAGACGCCAATAAAGATAAAGATGACGACAGCAAGTATCTGGCAGGTGCAGTACCCGAAGTAGATGGAAAGGTGGTATTCACCAAAGAATTCAGCATTCCCGGCATGTCGCAGGAAGAAATCTTCAAACGCATGCAGGCTTGGATGGAAGCGCGGCTGAAGAAAAATGCGAACACCAGTCGCGTAGTCTACACCAATCCGGAAGAAGGACAAATCGTAGGCACGGGAGATGAATGGATCGTATTCAGTTCGAGTGCGCTTTCTCTGGACCGTACAAAGATACTCTATCAGCTTTCAGTTGTCTGTGCACCTGAGAAGTGTACGATGGAAGTAGAGAAAATCCGTTTCAACTATCGCGAAGGCAAAGAGAAATATACGGCAGAAGAATGGATAGTAGACAAGTACGCACTGAACAAGGCCAAAACCAAATTGGTGCGCGGACTTGCCAAATGGCGTAGAAAAACAGTAGACTTTGTAGACGACCTGGCCCTTGGAGCAGCCGAAGCCCTCAGTGCAAGCACTGCTAAGAAAGCAGCCGAAGCAGCTGAGCAAAAGGAAGCTAAGAAAGAGGAAAAGAGTGTTGTAAACTCTGGTCCGATAGTAATTGCCCCAAAAGCAGAAGTTGAAGTGAAGACTCCGGCTGAAACCGGCAAAGTCACAGTAATCCCCGCCACTCCGCTCACCCCGGCTACTCCTGCAACGTCAGGTACAGTGCCCGGTTACAAAGAAGTAGCTCCGGATCAATTGCCGGCAAATGCCATCCAAATGGGTGCGGGCAAGTTAGTGCTTGTAATCGGCTCGGGTGCTTTCAACATGACCATGATGACAGCAAACGCAGGTGGTTCATTGGGCAAATCATCAGGCAAGCCTGTTATTTTCAGCTTCCTTTCTCCCGACCAGCCTTACGAACAGATGGAGACGGCAGAAACTTACACCGTTCGTTTCTATCCGGCAAACCAAACCGAACCGTCAGTTGTTTTGGAATGTAAGAAGATGCCTTCACAAACTCCGATGGAAGGTCAGCCACGCATGTATGTGGGTGAAATTCTGAAAGCATTCGTTAAATAATTACTAATTACTAATCACTAATTACGTGGAAATAAAAGCTAAATTCGATCATTTTAATATCAACGTTACCAATCTGGAACGTAGTATTGCTTTCTATGAAAAGGCATTAGGATTGAAAGAACATCATCGTAAAGAAGCCTCAAATGGCTCCTTCACATTGGTTTATCTGACAGATAACAGCACAGGTTTCCTCTTGGAACTGACTTGTCTGAAAGATCATCCGCAAGCTTATGAACTTGGAGAGAACGAAAGCCATTTATGCTTCCGTGTTGCCGGTGATTATGAAGCTATTCACCAATACCATAAAGAAATGGGTTGGGTATGCTTTGAAAATACAGCTATGGGATTGTACTTCATCCATGATCCGGATGATTACTGGATAGAGGTGCTTCCGGCAAAATGATGAAAGAATGGTAAAATGATAAATGGTAAGATGATAGGATTACATTTCCTCATCTTACCATTTATCATTTTACCATCTTATCATCTTATTTATGACGACCTGCCCTTTTCTTTCGTATATCCGCCTTCATCTTGGCAGCACCGGAACCATGTTTCCCGGTAATATACGATTTCTTCTTGGCTTTAGTTTTCACCTTTCCATCTTCCTTAGGTTTGTCTTTCTTTCCTCTAAAGACGATACCGCCCATTATTGCATCTTCTATACTCATATTCGGTTTCTATTACTATTACATTTATAAGCCAGTGCGAAGTATGGCTTTATCCATATATTGACCACAAAGATAGCTTTTTTCTACTAACAGACTGCATTTTTCGTATCTTTGCGGACAACTTTTAAAGATTGAATAGAATGAACACTACGCTGCTTTCTGTTGACAAGGATCCGATGGGTACTGCTATTGCAGATTATTATAAACGACACAAGGCCGAACGACTACGGGTTTTCTCCTCACAGTTCGATGAGGATGAAATTCCGGTAAAGGAACTTTTTCGCATGGAAAAGCAGATGCCTCTTCTGGAACGTACCGCCCTGCAACTGGCTACGGGAAAGATTCTGGATGTGGGAGCCGGAAGCGGTTGTCATAGTCTTGCCTTGCAGGAAGCAGGCAAAGATGTACATGCCATTGATATTTCACCGCTTTCAGTAGAAGTAATGCAACAACGCGGTGTACGGCATGCCACATTACTCAATCTGTTCGATGAACATTTCCAAGAGACATACGACACAATATTAATGTTGATGAACGGTTCTGGAATCATCGGTAAGTTGAAGAACCTGCCTGCCTTCTTCAAAAGAATGAAGCAACTGCTACAACCCAGCGGCTGCATCTTTATGGACTCCAGTGATCTGCGCTATCTGTTTGAGGAAGAAGACGGAAGTTTTGTGATCGATCTGGCAGGTGACTATTATGGAGAAATAGACTTCCAGATGCAATATAAGGACATTCTGGGAGGGTCATTCGACTGGCTTTACATTGATTTCCAGACACTCAGTCTTTATGCAGCCGAAAATGGTTTCCAAGCGGAATTGGTAAAAGAGGGAAAGCACTACGATTATTTAGCCAAGTTGACCTTGAAATAAGGTCAACCCGGACTTTCTGTTTATTATTTCTTTGCCAGCATTTCGTCTATCTTCTTCGTTAATGCGGCAAATTCCTCCTCATTGTACAAGCGGGTCAGCATCACAATGCGTCCGTCTTTATCAATCAGTACATTGCGAGTAATGCCGGCATTACGAAGCGCATATTTGGCAAAGATATCTGCACCCGGATCTAATCCCAAAGGATAAGTAACACCGGTTGATTTACCGAATGCAATCACTTTGTCCAACGGCTCATCACGGTCTATACCAATAAGAGCAAATGCTGAATTATCTTTGTGTTTCAGCCAGATATCTTTTTCTATGAAAGGCATCTCTTTGCGGCATACCCCACACCAACTGGCAGTGAACTGTAACATCACTACCTTTCCACGAAGTTCGGAAAGGGTAACTTTCTTACCGTCTGTCAGGGTAATGGTAAAGTTAGGAGCCATCTCCCCTACTCTTACAATGTAGCCGGTGCTATCGGCAGCTACTTCCTGTGCTTTGCCCGATAAACTACAAAGGGCAAACAAGATAAAAATCAAACTCTTTACTACTTTCATCGATCTTATACTTTAGTTATTTTAAAACGGGAACAATAACGGGAGCACAAAGATCATCACAATTCCCATAATTATCTGTAAAGGCAAACCTACTTTAACATAATCCATGAATGTATAACGTCCTGCAGGCATCACCAATGCATTGGGCGGAGTCGAGAACGGAGAAGCAAAACACATACTGGCTGCCACAGTTACAGCAAATAGGAACGGATACGGACTCAAATCCAACTGTATGGCAGACTGAAGCGCAATCGGTGCAAGAAGTACTGCCGTAGCCGTATTACTAATAAACATAGTCATCAGCGAAGTGGTGAAATAAATACCTGCTAATAACACATAAGGTCCGTAACTACCTAGCCCGTTTACCAGCGATTGGGACACCAATTCGGAAGCTCCGGTCTTTTCCAGCGCCAACGACATAGGCAACATAGCGGCAATCAGAACAATACTTTCCCAGTTAATAGTTTTATATGCCGCTTCCACATTTCGGAAACAGCCGGTAAGCACCATCAGCAAACCTGCAATCATTACTGCCGTTACCGGAGCGACAGGGATGAAATCGAACATCATCATTACCACCATTCCCAACATGATAATGGCGGCAACAGGTGCTTTATGATTCAGGGTTACTTTGGCAGCCTCGGCAAGCGGTTGTCCAAGTACTACCCAATCAGAGGGATCTTCACTCAAACGCGCTATATTCTCCCATGTTCCTTGCACCAACAGCACATCTCCCGAATGCATCTTTTCATCCTTCAAATTCTTTAGGATATACTGACGTTTGCGTTGGATACCCAGAATATTCACCCCATATTTCTCTCTGAAACCAGAATCCTTTACCGGCTTATTGACCAGGTTAGAAGCAGGCATCAATACAATTTCAGCAATACCGATTTCCGTGAATTCAAGTTCATCACTCTTTGATTCTACGGTGCCTTCTGCATCATGCGTATCCAGTAACTTCAATGTATTTTCTTCTGCAAAGCGCTCCACATTCGTAAAATCTCCCAGTACATACAGAATATCATTCTCCTGAATAATGGTATCAGCAGCAGCCATTTCCTGGCTCATCGTCTTAAAGAAATGACGACGCGAAGAAGATGACTGACGGCGAACCTCCATTATACCCACATTATAACGTTGTGGAATACTCAGTTCCTGTATGGTCTTTCCAGTTAAAGGGGATCTACTTTCCACTCGTACCCGACACAAGTTCTGGAACAATTGGTACTCCCCTGCCAGCTCTTTCAGTGATTTATTCTTTTTGCCCTTACGATCCTTATCGCCTTTCTTAGTCAGGAAAATTTTGCTCAACGGAATCAGTATCACCAATCCGACAGCTACACAAACCAGTCCGACAGGAGTAAATGAGAAAAAAGTAAGGGGCGCATATCCAGCAGAAGTCAGTGCTTCCTGAATTACAAGGTTCGGTGGTGTACCGATAAGTGTCATCATACCTCCCATACTACTGGCAAATGCAAGCGGCATCAGTAGGCGACTGACATTAATCTGTGTCCCCATAGCCATACTGACAACAATAGGAAGCATCAAAGCTACCGTTCCGGTATTGCTGACAAAAGCACCGATGAAGGCAGTCACCAGTACAATAAGAATAAAAAGCTTTAATTCGCTGTCACCGGCTAATTTTAGAATACGACTACTGATCATCTTCGCCAAACCCGTCTGAAAAATGGCACCGCCCACAACGAACAATCCTATCATCATGATCACGACGGAATTGGAGAAACCGGTCAATGCTTCCTCCGGAGTTAGAATACCGAATATAATTAGTAACACCAAAGCACAAAGCGCCACCAAATCCGAACGCACTTTGCCACTCATAAAGAATATCGCAGAAAGGAATAAAACAATGAGAGTAATATACATATAGATATAAAATTTGTCAGTTATTAAACAATTCAACAGTGATTTTTGTTCTAAGGCGTTGCAAATATCACAAAAATCAGCACAATGAACAATAGGGTGAATCCTTTTTGAACTAAATAAGCGACAAATATCTCACTAAATTATAAATAAAGTATAGATTATTAGCATTATATTTATAACTTTGAATCCGGGAATGATATTATGGGATCACCTCTTTTATCAGTTAAATTCTATAACAACAATGGGAAACGACAACACAATTACAGGCACCTTCAATGGAACAATCCACCTGGAATACCTGCCATGCATCAATTATGCAATGATACACAACCATGTACCTTCATGCAATTTCTGCGAACTAATGAACAGTGATGAAGTCGATTGGAACAATATCAAAGTTTCGATAGATGGAGAACTAATTAAGTACTCAGAGAGAATTCTCGAAGTCATTCCGCACGGACAGAACATTCAAATCAACAACCTGGAAATATCACCTGAAAGTGGAAAATTAATCGAATTGACAGAAGGCATCGATACTATCTTTCATCTGGTTATTACGATTTCCGGTGAGACAGCCCATCAGCAAACATTTCCCATCAAACTGATGGCATACGATCAGTGGACCGGTTCCAGGATTATGCCCGAACTCTTAGCTACATTTGTTACTCCCAATCATCCCATACTTTCAAGAATAAGCGTAAAAGCCTCACAATTCCTCGAAAAGTGGACCGGAAACTCTGCCTTAGACGAGTATCAGACACAGGACCCCAACCGAGTACGTGCACAGGTAGCTGCTATTTATGAAGCTCTCCGGTCTGAGTCTTTAATATATTCTACAGTTCCAGCCAGCTTTGAAACTTCGGGGCAGCGTATCCGCTTGGTAGATAATGTACTCACCAGCAAACTAGGTACATGTATAGACCTGACTTTACTCTATGCTTCCTGTCTGGAAGCCAATGGCATTCATTCTCTTTTAGTCTTGTTGAAAGGACATATATTGGTAGGTGCATGGCTTACAGAAGATATTTATCATCAAACCGTAGGCGATGATGCTTCCTTTCTACTCAAAGGGAGTGCAAATGGCATCAGCGACATTGTATTAGTAGAGACAACCGCACTGGCATCTTCTCAAAATATTTCATTTGAAGAAGCTGCTACAATGGCTCAGAGAGAACTCAAAGAAGAAAACAGATTCGAGCTGTTTATTGATGTATATAGGTGCAGACTGGATAAAATCCGTCCATTACCACAACGCATAAACCATAACGGTGAATGGCAAATAGAAAACAGTGGAATAGAACATGAGAATGTAACCCAAAGAATACACCGACTGGACCGGTATGAAATAAAACTGGAGGACAGCAAGGATGAAATAACCAAGCAGATTATTTGGGAAAGAAAACTACTGGACTTTTCTCTACGCAATAATCTGATCAACATCCGGCTTGGTAGAAGAGTTATACCATTCATATCTTTCGAAATTGATCATCTGGAAGATCATCTGCAAGCCGGAGAAAACTACCAGATATTATCCAGCCCTACTAAAAGTAAAATAGAACCGGGTGAGACAGGGCTCTATGATTCTTCTTTATGGAAAGAGAATTTGGAAGAATTAGTAATCAGCGAGCTGAGAAACAAAAAACTTCGTTCTTATCTGACCGAAAGCGAACTTCAGAACTCACTCAAATTTGTATACCGTACATCGCGAACCGCCATCGAAGAAAATGGTGCCAATTCACTGTTCCTCGTTTTAGGAATACTGAAGTGGTATGAGTCTCCTAAGAGCGTGAAACCACGCTTTGCTCCTATCTTATTGTTACCGGTAGACATTGTGCGTCGTGGAGGTTCAAGTGGATATATTATCCGTACCAGAGACGAAGAAATTATATTGAACATAACTCTCGTCGAACTATTGAAACAACAGTTCAGTGTTAATCTTTCCGGGTTGAATCCGTTGCCAAAAGATGATAGTGGCGTAGACGTGAAAAAGATATTCGCTACGATTCGTACCTGCATTCGTAATATGAAAGGTTGGGATGTAGTGGAAGAATCGATGTTGGGGCTATTCTCATTCAACAAGTTTGTCATGTGGAACGATATTCATACCAATGCAGACAAATTGAAAGAGAACGCCATTATAGCCAGTCTGATGGAAAATCGTATTCAATGGCAGGATACGACTCCGGAAATTGACGCCAGAGAAATAGACAGAAATCTGGAACCTATCCATTTTGCCATCCCTGTTGATGTTGACTCTTCGCAGCTGGAAGCCGTTATTGAATCAGGAGAAGGAAAGAGCTTCATATTGCATGGACCTCCGGGAACCGGTAAATCACAGACCATTACCAATATGATAGCCAATGCCCTGTACAAAGGAAAACGTGTGCTGTTTGTAGCAGAAAAGATGGCGGCACTTTCTGTAGTACAAAACCGTCTGACTAAGATAGGATTAGATCCGTTCTGTCTGGAACTACATTCTAATAAGGTCACTAAATCTCATTTTCTAGCTCAGCTTCAGAAGGCTATAGAAGTCATTCACATTCAGTCTCCAGCCGAGTTTGAAAGCACTTCAAAGCAATTATTTGAGCGTAGAAAGAAATTAATCGATTATATGGAAGCATTGCATCATCCCCATGCTTCCGGCTTTTCTCTTTATGATTGCATTACAAACTACTTATCGATACAGGGAGATGAATTGTCTATCGACTTTTCTCTGTTTCCCTCTATCACCAAAAATCAACTGACAGACTTTTGCGAAAATATCCAGGAACTGGATACAGTTTTTCAGATAACAGGGCATCCGCAAGATCACCCGTTAAAGGGACTGGAGCCATACGATACTTCCATAGAGAGCTCTCAGAAATTACAAGCCGGAATCAGGCGCTTTATTAATTTATTCACCTCGATTACCGCTAACAGAAAGTTGCTTTCAAATAGTCTGGGAATCTCGATACCTGATAATTGGGATGGGATCAACTGGATGGGCAAGATATGTAACCAGCTTCTATCCATCCCATATCTGAATAAAACGTTATTGGAAATGGGTGGTAATACCGACTTGATAGAAGAATGGAAAGATATTATCCTGTCCGGTCGTAAGCGAGATCAGTTACAAGCTGAACTGGGTAAAGAGTATGCACCTCAAATTCTGGGAGAAAATGCATTTGCCCTCCAACAAGAATGGAAAGCTATCGAATTGAAATGGTTCTTACCTAAATTCTTTGCCAAACGTTCTTATCTGAAAAAGCTCAGACTTTACAATATAAGTTTGCAGGCAGCACAAATACCAAGCCTGTTAGAAAAGCTCAATGCTTATCAAAAGAATAATAAGATCATTCAAGAACAATCTTCCGAATTATCATCTTCTTTCGGCTTCTTAGGAAGAAAGAGCAAAGAGAAATGGGATGATATTGATTCTATACTTAAGAATCTTCCGATAATTTACAACACTTTATCGGAATACGCAGCAATCGTTCAACAGCCATTCGCAGAAGTTCTGAATCAATTTGCAAATAAAATCAGTATTGACTGGAACGCATTCCAACAGTCTAATAAAGATACATTCAGGCAACTAATCGATACATCCAACGAGTTGAATACGGTTCTCAATGAAATAAAAGGTTTATGCTACATACAACTGCCGGATAATAATCTTGAAGTGAAACTACCGGTTCTACTGAATACCTGGTTAACTCACTTCAATAAGATTAAAGATTGGGGACAATGGTGCATCCGTAAGAGAGAATTGGAATCTCTGCATTTAACCGTAGTTATCAACTATATAACAGATAAGCATAAAAGCGGATCGGAAGCTTCTAATGCGTATATGAAAGGCGTTTATCACCAATTAGCTCTAAAAACCGTTGATGCGAACGAAACTTTACGCCTTTTCAACGGGTTGCTATTTGAGGAAATGATCAGTAAATACAAACAACTGACTATCGATTTTCAGGAGTTGAGTAAAAAAGAACTATACTGTAGATTAGCAGCCAGAATACCATCACTAACAATGGAAGCCGCCTCCAGTTCCGAAATAGGAATTCTAAAAAGGAACATTTCAAATGGAGGACGCGGCACATCTATCCGGAGAATTATAGACCAGATACCAACTCTGTTGCCCAAGCTATGTCCATGCATGTTGATGAGTCCGATATCAGTGGCTCAGTATATCGATCTGGATGCAGAGAAGTTCGATCTTGTTATTTTCGACGAAGCATCACAGATGCCTACCAGCGAGGCAGTCGGTGCAATAGCCCGCGGCAACGCATTAGTCGTAGTAGGTGATCCCAAGCAAATGCCTCCGACAAGTTTCTTCTCCTCTTCACAAGTAGACGAGGAAGAAGCTGAATTTGACGATATGGAGAGCATTCTGGATGATTGCATCTCGTTATCCATTCCATCCCGTTATCTGACTTGGCACTATCGGAGCAAACACGAAAGTCTGATTGCTTTCAGTAATTCTCAGTATTACAATGGAAAGCTATATACTTTTCCTTCTGTGGATGACAGAGTTTCAAAAGTACGTTTAGTTCAGGTAGATGGTACATATGATAAAGGACGTACACGCAGCAATCATGCCGAAGCTGAAGCCATTGTGAAAGAAATACTGAACCGGCTACGTACACCTGAAGTTCCTGAAAAAAGCATAGGCGTCGTATCTTTCAGCCAAGTACAGCAAAATTTGATAGAAGATATGCTCATTGAGGAACTGAACAAATATCCCGAATTGGAAGAATATTTGTTCAGTTCCAAATTGGAAGAAAAAGCTTTCCAAAGTAATGAACCTATTTTCATCAAGAATCTGGAGAATGTGCAAGGTGATGAACGGGATATTATTCTTTTCTCTATAGGATACGGCCCGGACAGGAATGGTAATGTATCTATGAATTTCGGACCATTGAATAATCAAGGTGGCGAACGTCGTCTGAATGTAGCCGTATCGCGTGCACGTTATGAAATGATTATCTTCTCAACCTTACGCTCCGAACAAATAGATTTGAAACGTACAAAGTCCAAAGGTGTGGAAGGCTTAAAGAGGTTCCTTGAATTTGCAGAACGCGGCACCTCACCTGTTCCGGCCATCCAACTACAGAACCTGCAACAAAGTAATCTTATTACTTTAATTGCACAGGAACTTACTCAGCGTGGTTATAAAGTGGATACTCTGGTAGGACGGTCAAACTTTAAGGTGGATTTAGCGATTGTCAATCCATTGCAACCGGATACATATATTCTAGGGATATTGTGTGACGGCAGAAACTATTATGAAACCAAGACTACAAGGGACCGTGAAATAGTACAACCGAATGTTTTGCAGATGCTCCACTGGAATGTAATGCGTGTATGGTCCGTCGACTGGTTTGAACATAAGGAGAACGTCGTGGAGCGCATTATCAAAAAGCTGGAAGATTTAAAAAACACAAAAGTAGAAGAACAGCCTCCTCTTCCGATAGAGAATAATGTTCTGAAAACATTCAGTATAGAGAATGAACCTGTTGTAGAGTTAGTGAACAATCGAGAAAGAGAATATATATTTGCTGACTTGCCCGATATAGGCTACAGTACAGATATCGATACCGTAATGGCTTCCTCCTATCAAGTTAAAAAACAACTTCAACAAATAGTCAAGATTGAACAACCCATAACAAATACTCTGCTATATAAAAGAATATTACGAATTTGGAATCTAACAAGGGTTACCACCCGTTTACAGGTATTTATCGACAATCTTCTTGAAGATGCATATAAAGACCCTTTATCGGGAGATACTATAATTTACTGGGAAGATGAAGAGAAAGCTAAAGACTGCGACTTTTACCGCATCAACTCCAAACGCGATATTCTGGATATTCCAATCCTAGAAGTAATGAGCGCCGCCCGCTATGCCATAGAGCAACAGATATCTATGCCGACTGAAGATCTGAAACGGCTGACTTCCCAACTTCTCGGTTTCAGTAGGAAAGGAAACAATCTAGATATGGTAACGGAACAGACTATACAATTGCTGATTGATCAAGGAATATTCAGCCATGCGAACGGAATGGTATCCATGAACAATTAGGGTTCATGGATACTTTTTTCCGAAAGGGAAGAAAACAAGATGGAAAAGAATGTCTACCTAATAGTCTTCGATAGTGGAATTTCCAAATATATCCTTTTTGATAATCTGCTTGTGCCCTTTATTGTCTTCAATAATAGTATTGCCAAAGATATCTTTTTTGACAGTCTTCCTATTGCCATTATTGTCCTCAATAATCGTATTCCCTAAAATATCTTCTTTAATAGTTTTCTTATTACCATTATTGTTTTCAATAGTAATATTTCCTAAAATGTCTTTTTTGATTGTAATCTTATCACCATTATTACCTTCAATAATAATATTTCCCAGAATATCTTTTTTAATCGTAATCTTATTACCATTATCATCTTCAATAATCGTATTGCCTAAAATGTCTTTTTTGACTGTTTTCTTTTCTTGATTGACTATCGAATATTCGTAACTATCCTCGATAGAATTAACACTATAGCTCTTCGTTATATGGGGAGCTAAAACAGACTGAACTGTAAATAGGATAAATAGAATCTTTTTCATGGCGTATTTCTTTGGGTTTGTAACAAAAGTAATATGGGAAAATGAGAACTAACTGGTGAATTCTATAATTATTGATAGGGAAAAACCTAAAATTAATACTTTTCATGTGCTACAATCGTATCGTTTTAGGAGGCTCGGACTACATTCGGTCTACACTCGCACGATTTTTCACCCAAATGGCAGGGTAGCTAAGTTACTGAAGGTCAATAAACAACAAATGCCCCGAGTATTTCTACTCAGGGCATTTTGTTCATTTTGAGGTTCCTGGCGGATTCGAACCGCCGTACACGGTTTTGCAGACCGCTGACTA